>Ga0123353_10014785_pt1 | contig 11281 bp, 9 predicted proteins | sample TergutLab28metaG_3_FD_92763 | JGI IMG/M metagenome (GOLD analysis project Ga0123353, IMG submission 92763) | Labiotermes labralis P3 segment gut microbial communities from Petit-Saut dam, French Guiana - Lab288 P3 | ecosystem: Host-associated > Arthropoda: Insects > Digestive system > Gut ... | reverse complement strand
GAAATAACTCAACAAATAAGTCGCAAGCTCCTGAGGATGGATGTATTAACATCCGAAACATGTTGAGCATTAAATAATTAAATAATAAAGCAAGTGACATCAAGTTGGTCTCTCTTTATTCAACCAATACAGATGTTTCCCTTGTGATTTTTTGGGATTATTCGGGATATTTATTACTTCCATACCTGTCGAAAAAATTATTGAAAGTAAGTAATATTATTGAAAGTAAGTACTATTATTCCTAGCACGAACCTGCTATTGATGTTTTCAAAACTAAAAACGAAACTTTTCGTAAAATATGTGATAGCTGTGTCCATGTTTCAGCCCGATGTTGAAGTATAGGCCACGGAATTGTTAGCATTGAAATAAATGTAGAAGTTTATTTGACTGTGTAACCGAATGCTTTATCAAGACTTAACTAAAAGAGGAAGCTTTGAGTTTTGGCCGTGGACTGTACAGAGTAGCCACAATCGGTGGAAACTGTAACTGTTACGTTTTGTTGCTCGCCTATCCTGATGGCTGCTTAGTGGTGCGAACCGAACACAAATCCAAGGATTTCTCAAAGCCCACCCATTGCCAGGAGAAAGTGGCCAGCCATGTAACACCGAGTTTCAACTCGGAACTGGTCTCATCTTTATCAAAGGATTTATTGTAAGATTTATATGGTATGGGGCGGCATTTTTTGCCTGTGAATTTCGTGATAGAACGTGCTCTGTTTTGTTAGTAAAACTACACAGATAATTTATAGAAGAGTCTTCTTAGCTGAAGGATGTTTCATAGATTCCAGAGATATCAAATGGTAAGTGTCTGCAAATTTTTACTGCAATTGATCAGTATAATAAAGAAAATAATTGTTCAGTTTATTAGAAAGTAAAGGAAAAATGCGTTTTAATACACTACTATATAAATACTAAATAAAATGTATTACTTCAATTTGGCCGTTGAAGTCCAGAATGATGACTCAAATTTCGATTTTACCCCACACTTTGTTTGAAATATTATTTTTATAGCACGAAAGATGTGGCTACAGTGTGTGGATATAAAATCCACTCATTATAACGTTTTTATCTAATGATACGACATGCTTATGTCAATAACTTTGTATAAATCACAGTCCTATATGTGGTGATAAATTTATCTCTATTCTACGAAGCGTATTATAATAACGTAGTCAACATTACTCATTAGAAAATGTCTGTGGGGTTTTATGACTTTTCAATCCAGTGGCTTTTAATTACCGTTCTCCACAATATCTGAGATTCTCGATTATCCAAACTAAACGGGACCGATATGTGGCCAGACTGGGGAGAAAACGGATAATGCGTACAATCATCGAATAACTGGCATCCGTAAATTCTTGGATCCAGCCATGCCTTCATATTTCTGTTATACGATACTTGTATAGTGGCAGGATACATGTTTTTGAAAGCTCGTTTTTTAACCTCTCCAATAAACGAGCCTCTCATTTGATGCGTGCGCGTGCAGCACAAAATTATAAACAGCACTTCGGGCGGCAATGGCAGATAACCGTCAGTCTTTTCGTGTGATCGGAACTATACCGCCTGTAGATTTTGTTCTTTGTTTTTATTCCAGCAGGTTTCGATCACAGTGGCTGCGCAGTCTAAGGCGTGGATCTGCGCCCGTTCGCTTGCTGGGATTGCGGGTTCGAATCAAGCCGGGGGCATGGATGTTTGTCTCTTGTGAGTGTTGTATGTTGTCAAATACAGGTCTCTGCGTCGGGCTGATCACTCGTTCAGAGGAGTCCAACCGAGTGTGGTGTGTCTGAGTGTGATCATGAATCCTCAGTAATGAGGAGGCCATGGTCCACTAGGTACTCTTGCACCATGGTAAAGAAAACAGTGACCTGTGCGTATCTGTGCAGCACCATTACAGTTCAAGAGACAAGGGCGTCGATTACTTACGTCGTGTAGAAGCAAAATCCGTGTAGCAGGCTTCAGCCTGCTAAACGGATACCACCCCAACCCAGCCATACCGAAACTCCAACACACATCGAAACAAGAACACACGACCAATGTGGTGATACAATAGAAAAGTCGCAGGCTCCTGATGATGGATGTATTAATGTGAAAAACATGTTGAGCATAGAAGAAGTGAAATGAAACTTAATAACTAGTGACATCAAGTTGGTCTCTTATTCTTCAACTAAACCTCCTTTGTTTGTTCAGATTAAAGATAATCCCTGTGGAGTAATCGTAGACGTGTAAACTCATGTTAGTATAAACAAAATAAGATGTAGTAACTAATGAAGGCTGTGACGAGGCTGTATTGCGAGGTTCTGGGCTGCAGGTCACAAATTTGGGCGTATCTTGATGTCCGCATTAAATTCTGTACCACTACCGTTCAATCTGTCGAGAGGGAAAGAGACAATATTGTCCTGTACGGGATATATATACACAGTAGGGCTATATATACTTTAGGTTTGTGAGAAAAATTGTAACATACCATTGACTATATACATATATATATATATTTATTTATTTCAATAATTTTGTCAATTTGCATGGTTACAGTATAGTTTGGTTGTTGAACTGCATCGATAAGAAATAAGTCTTTTATCTGAGTAAGTAACCTTTAGCAGTCGGCTGTTGATATCAAGCAGGAAAATTTGGTGTTACAGCCTAATGGTGCTGTATTTGGTAAGTAACCAAGCTTAATTGAAATAATAACGAGTGATGTTAACACGTTGAAAGTTTGTACCGGGGGCTGTCTTTAAATATTTGTTACTTTCATGGCGTAAATATTCTCTGAATAAGTATTAAGATGTGTGGCATTCAAAGAGTGCCGATGCTTCTGTCGACCTTGCAGTGCTTTACTTCGCTGATAAAACACTACACAGGGTGTCTTAAAATCTTTTCGAACTCACGGTGTGAATATTCAGTGAAAGTTTGACTTTCAGTATCTCTGTGTGGCTATATTTACTAAAGGATTGTCTGAGCAGATCACAAACAGAGACAGAAAATGTCAGGAGTTCTTTTTAAAATTTGAATGGGCTTTATATTACTCTCTCTCTCTATATATATATATGTATATATCTACCTAATAAATAGGTATGTGTGTATATGAAGATACATTCTTTTCCGACCGACTCTATTAGGAATGATTCCTTTTATTTTTTTGCGGAAATTGTAGCAATTTGTTTTTTTTCCACGTGATCGGGACACTTGTCTGACTTATAACTCCCTAACTTATAACTCCCTAACTCCGAGAAACCACTGGCTCCTTGACATTTTTTTTAAGTTCCCCGACTCTCCTTGCAGCTGACAGAGTAATCTCAGGCCACGCTAATTCACCGCTGTCAAACAAGGCCAAGCACAAAACAGTGTTGCTTTCACAACTGTAGTAACATATACATAAATGTTTTTTATTAGCACAGGTCCGTTATATCCTGCATCCCTAAAACCCTAACCAGCCACATCTGAACACATTTCCCTGACATTACCTTTATTAGTCTGATAGCAGGGCACATGGTACACATTGCAGGGAAGATAAATACCAAGAGAGATTTGATAGAAAGATTGAAAGTAATGGATCACCTGGATCACCTGGGTGAGGATAATACTATATTGGACGTTAAGGGTATTCGTGTAAGGTTGTGGTCTGGGTTCATCTGGTTTTACACAGGGGTCGACTGGCAGGATCTTTCGAAGACATTGATTAAAATTTCTATTGCAAGTACTAACGAAATTGAGCAATATTAGCTTATTAACAATGTCTCTAGTCCGTGTGGTTAGTTAATTTAGACGCCAAATACAAATGCAGAAAATATGATATAATTTTGCGGGGTCAGTTCACTAAGAGATATAACGTGCTTTATTTCAGGAATGAAACAAATTTGAAACAGGTAACTGAAAACAAGAAACATTTTCACAATGATAGTTTGCTCTGTTCTACTCTGCTGTTGTGTAAGTGACAAATAAAATTACTGGACTCGCACTTTGCTGTATTCTGCACATTTAAAGAACTTTGGCCCAAGATTACGGACTGTTTGATCTTGAAAATGAGGGCCCTACTCTTCTTCGAAATGTATGTGACGGTTCACCAGTGGACAAGGCGCAATATCCAAAATAATTGCATCTTTGTCAATATCGCAAATGTTCACGTTTTGAAGTTGGGAAGAATTTCTGTGTCTTGATGTAATATAGGACAAAAAAACTTATAGCAGAAGCTACGAAGAGTTAATTAAAATTTAATGTAAATTTGTTTAATATTTAACTGGCTGGTTGTGCCGTGTTACGTAGCCTGTAAACGTGCATACCCCAGAGGATATAAGTATGATGGAAAAGGGTAGGGTTTGTGATATATTAGAACACATGCTGAAGCGGTTTCCTCTCACTGTACCACCGAATCTTGTGCAAAGTTCTTGCTACCAACTCATTCTAGTAGAATTCCCATGCATACATTTTACTATCACACAAGAGACGAAAAATATCAAAAATTTAACTTCATTCTGCAGAATTATTTTAGTCGCTTCAGAAGTTAATGCTTTATTCACGCCACTGGAAACTGCAGAAAACAAGGTAATGGAATTCTACAACGGTCGTATGGCTAATTATAAGTCTTCTTCTCGTTTCTCCTCTGTATTTTGGAAGTGCAGGTCTATGGAGCTTGCTTCGAATCTCATTTCTCATCCACTTATTCTCTCAAGTCTCCAGACATTTCTTATTCTTCTTCGAGATCTGTGGTGTATTTTTGTCTTAGGCAGTTTATTTTCCTCCGTCATTTACATGTGGGTTGTCCATTGTCTTATATAATGTAATTATCCTTTACGAAGTACACTATTTTATTGCACCTGCGTTATTTTATTGTATGTCCATCCTGAGGACTTCCAGCTGCTTCGCCTTGAACTTCACCTTATCCTTAGCTGCTAAATCTGTATTTCAGATCTTAAAGTAACAGCAGAATTCACCGTTACTTTATAAAGAGCCTAATTGCTGTAACTTTAAAGTGCTTCTATAGAAAATTAATTCTATTTTAATCGTAAATTTATAACGCCCACAGACTGTCTTTTCCAAACATCGAAACAAGACTTACTGTTACTTTACGAAGTACGTAATTTAACATCCTTTGAAAAGTTTCACTCTCTTTGTATTTTCTTTTTATTTTATTTCTCACGAAGATTTTCTTCCATCAAGTTAAAGGTATTGAATCTTAGAATGAAGCAACTTATTTAAATCTTTTCTGTTAAATCCCTAGTCTGAATACGTACAATTATATAACCGTTATTTATATACACAGTTTAACCCATAATTGTAAAAATATATTTCGTGTTTCGGATAAATAACAAAGGATGTTCCATATTGCATCTAGAATTATGTCGTTGAATGTAATGTACTGAAGTATCGAACTGTGCACGTATTGACTGCTAGTGAATTGACTGCTAGTAAATTGACTGCTAGTGAATTGACTGTTAGTGTATTGACTGCTAGTGTATTGAATACTAGTGTACTTTCCGGCAGTCTATTAGTTACTCGTATTTTCACTCTACTCCATTATCCCTTCCAAATTACTAATTAGTTAAGAGATCTTCTAAATCTGTATCAGCTCAATTAGAGAGAATCAGTGCACCTTTATTCAATATTGTGCACAGGAGACGGAAAAGGTGAATGCACGTTAATTGCAATTAATATTTCTCCTTTGTAATACTCAACACATTAGGTGGAATGTCGCAGCCAGTATAACGATTCGCTACGGGCTTGAAGGTCCATGGTTCGAAACCTGGCGAAAGCGATATTATAAGCCCTTCCAGACCGACCCCGAGAACCACGCAAGCTCCTGTACAGCGGGTAACACGTCGTTTTCCAGCGGACAAAGCGGACGGGGTGTGGCGTTGACCACACACCCCGTTCCAGCATCGAATTTATCAATGGGTAGAGTTGTACTTTCGCCTACTTATGTGCTTTCGTGAAATATTATAGGCTGACTTTACCTTTAGTTTTGCTTACTCTGTAGGCATCATATTGCTCGCAATGTAGGGGCTCTGATCCGCACCATGTGGCAGATACGATCCGTGAATTTTTATACGTGTTAGGACGTCTTGTTTCTGCGTATTGGCTTGTCAAATTAATATTTTAATATCGTAGGATGCAATAGATTGTATGGGTTTCATCATACACACCCAAGTCTTGTTTATAAAAACCGGATGTCTGGAAGTTAGGCACTTAAAGTGAATATGTATGTCTCGATATGTATTCATTGAATGGACGTACTGTTTGTACCATTACCAAGGCAAATTCCCAGAATTATTTCTTGACCACTACTTACCGTAACAAATTTTATTATGAGCATCCCTGGTGACAGGACTTAGTGTACCCAGACGATATTCGACATCCCTGTCCACGTGTTTCGAAGCACGCTGGGGGTTACCGTGGCCAGAACTTCCCTTACGGGGACTTTCAACTCTCGAAGACCCTTGTTTATGACCAAGTAGAGAAGAAGAAATCTGAATCATAGGATGCCTGGAGGATGGATCGGCAGGAAAGCGCCAATTGCTGACCACCAAATCAATAGTCTAGACCACACTGGATTTTATCGTGAGGAGTTGTGTGAAGAACCTCCTCTGCGAAGTCAGAAACAACTATTTTCAGCATTTGAAAGCCCGCATAAGGAAACCTATGGTTGAGGAAACACAAATCTTTCTTCAAAACACGTGGATGGACGTCTAGTATTTTCTGGATAATTTTTGTGCCAGAAGTCGAGTATTGTCTGGAAAATTTTCGTGCTATCAAAGGCTCCCACGTCGAAGTTTTCGAGGGTAAATAGCTGTAAGGAAAAACTTTGAGATTTCTTTTGTAATGGTGCAAACCGGACTTCTGTGTGTTGAACAGATATGAGAAATAAATTTTTAATTCCGGATGCCTATCATCTGGACACTCTGTATTTGCGAAATATTAGCGACGACACTACCAGATCAGAGAGTATGGTCGAATATTCGGGTGAGTAGGGAGTGGTTAATTGAAATGCATGTGGCGTAGTTTGTGGTACAAACAGGGAGTTTGCCTGGAGGCACCGAATAAGACCACGAAAATCCATACGCGTTTGAACCCGAGGCCCTCCGAAAGCGAAACAGAAGTGCTAAGGACCTAACGGTAAGAGTCTGGTTCGTGAATACCTTAACACCACTGCCGAGGAATTTAATATTGACCTCAGGTGAAAAATTTTCCAAATTAGCAAATTTGTTCTACAACTAATTTTGAAGCTCAGTATAGTTTCTGTGGGCCGGGATAGCGGAGTTAGTACAGAGACTCTCTAAGGGTCGGCCGGTCCGGGGATCGAATCCCAGTGCGGAAGAGATTTTTCGCACTCGTCCAGACCGGTCCTGGGGTCACCGCAGCCGATTCAACGGATACCGGGACCCTTTCCTGGTGGTAAAGCGGCCGGAGAGTGGCATGGTTTTGACCACCCACCGCCATCTAGCGCTAAGGTAAAAGAAAGATTAGGGCTATACCTCAGCTCTCGCTTTGGGTCTTCTTGGCCTCTTCTAGGGTGAACTTTACCTTTTCAGTAAAGCTTCTGTCTTTATATCACAGTAAACAACCAGCGGTCACAAAATGCAAAATACAGATTGTGATATCTTTCGATCCTAATAATATTTAATGCAGAATAGAAGATGAAATATTCTAAACTGAAAAATATTTATGCCAATTTCGTGTTAATTAGCATTGCTTACAGTCGTAACACAAAGACATACGGAATTAGATTGTTTAGTTTGATCCGCCTATGTCTTGTTTCGATTATATGGTCAGAATTATAACCATGAATGTGGAATGTGACGGTATAACTGTTACATCTACCATAAAGAAAATTACATTGTGATATGCACGTTAAGTAAAGCTTACTCTTTATGTTCTGGCTAATTTATTGGAGTTTTGATGTATTGGTACTTGCAGATAATTTGCGCAGTTCTGCCGCAGTTAGTAAATGCAGTCAGTGTGAGCAGCACAAAAGAAAATTCCTTGAAAAGCAACAAATTAATAAAATACCGGAGTGTACATTGCTGGCTGAAGTAGAGAATGCAGAACCCATTGCTTTTTAGTTGTGGCTCAGGTTAATAAATGTAATGTTTATAAGGATAACCATACCGGTTTATTTATATCGCAGTCACATTTTACGTCAGTAAAGGTACACCCTGCAATAAGGCTCATATGAGAATGTTGTGGATGCCAGAAAGAGCCCTTAAGGTTTAATGTGGGTCATCCTTAGTAAATGCCGTTAAAACATTCGCAATAACATGAAGGGGAGGGAAGCTCTGATATCTGGTATAAATGGCGTACCATGCAAACGATCTGGTGGGACCAGCAACCGACCGTAATCCTTGTAAACAGTACACGGAGATGGATCGGACACGTGGTGTGAAGGTCCCTTCATTAGAATCCACGCAGACAATATGAACTGGTGATGGTGGTATTTGCAGAGTGCTATATCGTGGTCATAACAAACATCAAAATGGATTCTGGTGGCATTCTGTCTGATATGGCATTCGGTTCGTTGTGAATTTAAGGGAAGCCTTCTGCGAAATCCTTTCACCACTGCTACATAAGTCAACAAACAGCCGTGCGAGATGTGATGCTGTGGCTGTGTTGCGATGTGAAGCTGCGTCAACTGATGAAAAAGGACGTTTCGGTAGAGGGTGCTCTCTTCATCTCAGTGGCTTAGCCGTCTACGGAAAGTGGTGGAAGCAAGACATTTGTCTGAATTGTTTGTTAATATTTGCTGGAAGAAACGGCGTGTCATTCTAAGAGACTTAAGTCTCTTAGTAAAGGCGCGCATGTGACATTGTTGGAAAGTTTCGTAATTACGTAACCATTTCATTCAAGATTAAGATTCATCTGAAAATTATTTAGAGTCAGATCGTACCGCGCAGTGAACACAATCCGTCTTTCTTAGTAATTGACCAACTTAATGCACAAATTCTTGTTTTGTAATAAGTTTATTATATTCCTGTGCATGTTTCGAGCACTGTTGTGCTCGAAACATGTACAGGAATATAATAAACTTATTATAAAACAAGAATTTGTGCATTAAGTTGGTCAATTGCTAAAATTTTACTGAGATACACGGTCAGCAAAACATCAAAACAATCCATCTTTTTCTTTTTAAAAGAATCGCGTAATTCTGTACATGGAAATGGTCACTGCTTGTTTTGAAAACTATGCAAAACAACAATATGGCAAATAAGTGTATCCTGTGAGCAGAATACACAAGAGAGGCTGTGTATATATAACTAGAAATGGAGGCGCTTGGGTGCAACCACTGTTGCAGTGGACAAGCAATAATAATTTCACATTCTGAATGTGTATTTGTAGCGTTAGGTATCCAGCACGCGATGTGCATGCGCCATATTTTCATTGTAACCTGCCTGGTTCTACAATGTTTTGCCACATTATCTCATACACGGCAAGTTTAAATAAAAGTTATTGAACACAAAATGTGTGTTTTGGCTTTCTCTTCAACCTTTATTTCTGAAATATTTCTCATTCTAAGAAGTTGTGAGCGAGACGAGATCAAAAATATATATCTGTCATCATGTAAATTGCGCGTTATTATTGTCAGATTTTAATGAAGGTTGAATTATCTCGCCAGATTTTCGAAAAAAAATTCAATTACTAAATTTCATGAAAATCCGTATGTTGTAAGCAGAATTGTTCCATGCTGACAGATCTACAGACATGACGAAACTAATAGTCATTTTTCGCAATTTTGCGAAAGTGCCTAAACATTTCTGAATTTTACACCCGGTGCTCTACAGAGCCACCACCAGGTTTTAAAGTGTTTTACTGTACCTTTAGTTGGTTCTTGTATGGTTTATTTGAAGACCCTCGATGTTTCGTAGGCTCGATGTTATCGAGTGCACAGTAACTTATAATAAGACTTCAAAGGAATTCGAAAGGAAATCGCTTTAACATTTTTTGAGGCGCTGTACCAAATTGTGTCTGCAAGGCCTGTGTACATAAATGAAAACTAGATCTTCATTGTTCCGCAGTGTTAGACAGCTTTTATTGGCAGTTAGTTACCGACGGTTAGGGACAATCTATCGGTACCACCTACAAAAACAAAGCTTGAACTTTGAAAGTGGGACAGATAGACTGCCCCGAAACGTCGGCAACTAACTACCAATAAACGCTGCCTTTCACCCCATAATAGCGAAGACTTTATTTACACCGCGGTGGAAGCCTGAAATCATGCAAGGGGAACTATTACTAAACTATTACTAAGTCTCTGTCCAGACGGCTATAAAAGGCGGATCATCGTGGGTACAAGTCAGAAGCGATGATGACTGAAACACTTGAGTCGCAATTACCTGTTGTTATAAGCTCAGAATTTCGTAACAAATTACCCGCCCTTCGATATTCGGCTCTATCTTTTTCAGTCGGGTGCCTATAGTGCCTGCTATCTCTGTGATGTCCAGATTTAACACCACCACTCTGTGTGCGTTATAAACATCCTCCAGCATACTTTTATACACAGTTATTTCAGTAATTTGACGTTCAGTTGACCATGCGTCGTAATAAATTCTTATAATAAAACCAACTAGATTCATGAATTTCTCAAATTTATTTATTTTTAAATAAATCTACTGTTGTATCCGTTGCGGACCCGATGAGGAACGTATCTTGGATGTTGTTGCCAGGAGGGACGGAGCTCGGAACTCGGGTTAAGACGGGGAGTCGGACAGGCCGCACACACTCAATAATCCCCAAGTAGAGTGTACTGGAGTTTTATTGCGTGTAAGTAGGGAATAACTGCATTTACAACTGAACTGTATTGGTGACAAATCTCGCCAGCGAGCTCTTCATTACCGTTAACACTCACTGACTTTCTTCTGTCTCTGTTGCTCAGTCACTGTTCGAGATACACAGCAGACTGCTGCTGCTGCTGCAGAACAAGGCTTCTATTGTTACATGCGTTACTCCACACACTGCTCGCGCGATAAACGCTTAGCTCGTCCAGTTATAAACAAAAAGAAATAGAAGGAAATTATATTCCTCCCATGCCTGGTCTAAGAGAGGCGAGAACTAAGCATGATAAAATTAAGCTTATGACTAATGTAGAGTACATACAGTACATGCAGTACATAAAAGAATGCTAGAAAGAAAAGGAAGAAACCCAGAACAACAAAAACTAATGTGTGTCAACTACACAACACTACATGTTTCGGACAGTTCCTCTGTCCATCATCAGGAGTTTTTCACTGTACACACAGCAATGATATATGTCATACAGGTTTGCTGACAGCTTGCAAGCAGGATCAGGACGGTTCCTT
>Ga0123353_10014784_pt1 | contig 11281 bp, 7 predicted proteins | sample TergutLab28metaG_3_FD_92763 | JGI IMG/M metagenome (GOLD analysis project Ga0123353, IMG submission 92763) | Labiotermes labralis P3 segment gut microbial communities from Petit-Saut dam, French Guiana - Lab288 P3 | ecosystem: Host-associated > Arthropoda: Insects > Digestive system > Gut ... | reverse complement strand
TTGTGATAAGCATCAGCCTTACCCGGATTTATATGAATATTTTGTTAATGTTTCTTGCTTTTGAAACATGTGAAAACACGAGCAAATATATTAAAAAACTTTAAAACTAAGAGATAGGAGGCATATAATTATGAACGTTTTCGATCTTTTCGCGACGATAGGTTTAAAAGACGACGGTTTTTCCAGCGGTTTAGATAAAGCTAAAGGCGCGTTAGGTACGATAAACGATACCGCGAATAAAGTAGTCGGCACGATAGTTGAATTCGGCGCCAAAGCGGGCGCCGCTCTTTATGCGCTCGGAGCGGCTGGCGTTGCGGTCGGAGCTTCTTTTGAGAAGGAAATGTCGAACCTGCAAGCGATTACGGGTATGACTTCCGACGAAATGAAACAAATGGAGTCCGGGGTTCGCGAAATCGCGGTTACTACAGGCACGAATTTAAAGGATTTAGCTTCAAACGCTAAAATGCTCGCGGAAGCCGGCGGCGATATTACGCTGATGATGGAGCAGTTTACGCACGGTACTAATTTGGCGAACGCTACCCAGACCGATATGGCGACTACGCTTGACTTCTTAGGCTCAACCATGAAAACGTTCGGGATTGAAGCCGAAGATACTCAGTCGGCGGTCGATACGATGGCGCTTACCACGACCAAAGCGAATTTATCGCTCGGTCAGATAGGCGAATCGTTCGCTAACGTCGGCGGAGCTGCGGCTAACGCCGGAATGGATTTAAACGACGTCAACGCCTTTTTAATCGCTTTTTCCGAAGCGAACGTTAAAGGCGGAAAAGCCGGTACATATTTAAACGGCGTTATAAGCGATTTATCTACTCCGACGAAAGCGGCAAAAGAAGAGTTAGACAAACTCGGTATTGCCCTCTACGACAGCGAAGGCGCAAGTCGCGATATGTTCGACATAATGTACGATTTACAGCTCGTACTCGGCGATATGACCGACGAACAGCGTAATAATACGGAAGCGGTCATATTCAGCGACGTTGCGCTTAAAGGCTGGAATATTGTTACGGCGAACGGCGTTGAAACACTTGCGGAATTAAGCGCCGAATTATCCGGTTCGTCTGAATCGTTTAGCGGTATGGGTCAAGCGGCAGGCATGGCGGCGGTTCAGCAAGACAACTTACTCGGGTTATTCGATAAACTTAAGGCCAGCGTTACCGATTTAGGCGTAGAATTTTATCAGAACGTGGATAATCCGCTTAAAGACGTAACCGCTACCGCTCTGGGTATGGTACAGCAGCTTAACGAAGCGTTAAAAGACGGCGGGTTAGAGGGGCTCGTATCTAAAATCGGCGACGTACTGGCGCAAGCCGTACAATTCATCGTAGACCAAGCGCCGAAATTCGTTGAATCGGCGAAGAATTTGTTGATGTCGCTGATTCAAGGGCTGACCGAAAATAAAGACGCACTGATTACCGGCGCGAAAGACACGTTTAACTTAATAATTGAAGCGTTAAAAGAAATAATCCCGGCGCTGGTGCCGTTAGCGATAGATATTATAACTGAACTGGCGAGCGGGTTCATTACCTATATGGAAATGATTTATACGACGGGCGTAGAAATCGTTACCCAGTTGTTGCTCGGTTTAGTCGATAAAATGCCTGAGCTGATTACGCAGGCTAAAGACGCGATATTTAATATCGTGCAGGGATTAGGCGAAAACTTGCCGTTAATTTTACAAGCGGGTATAGATATTATTATCGAACTTGCCCGCGGGATTGCGGATATGTTACCGACGCTAATCCCGATGGCGGTTGATATAATCTTAACGCTTGTCGATACGTTAATTGAAAATCTTGACGAAATTATAATCGTCGCTTTAGAAATAATATTGGCTTTAGTAGAAGGAATAGTTGAGGCTCTTCCAACATTGATTCGGGCAATACCGCGAATAGTTATAGCTATAGTAGACACTATAATGGGTAATTTAGACAAAATCATTTCTGTAGCTTTAGATATTATTCTTGTGTTAGTAGACAGTATTCTTGATAATTTACCTGAGCTTATTATCGCGGCGATTGAAGTTATTATAGCCTTAACGCAAGGTATAATCGATAATCTTGATAAAATTATAATAGCGGCTGTTGATATAATACTTGCGTTAATACAAGGATTAATTTCTGGAATACCGAAACTTATAATGATGATTCCAAAAATCGTAATGGCAATAATAGATACGCTAATGGAAACTGACTGGATGGAAGTCGGTATAAACATACTTAAAGGTATAGCCGAAGGTATATTAAATTTTGTAACGGGAATTGTCAACGTAGTTAAGGACGTCTGCGGTAAAATCTGGGACGCTTTTACCGGATTTTTCGGTATTAAGAACGATAAGTCCGATAAAGCCCGCGATAAAATCGGTAAACCGGTCGTAGAAGGTATAGCGGACGGCATTAACGATAATAAGGGTAAAGCTACGAAAGCGGCGCAAAGCGCGGCGGACGATATTTATAACGCTTCAACAAGCAGACTCGGCGATTATGAAAATAGGTTAAGCGCGACCGCAGATTACGAAAAACAAGTCTGGTCCGGCAGGAGCGGTAAATACGGCGAGTCCGTAGAAGAAATGAAACGGGTAGACGCGGCGTATACCGATTCTTCGATAGATCAAATGCAGCAATTGCAAATGATGCAGCAAACGATGTTTAATTTGGGCTTAGAGGATAAGCGTGTCGCAGCAGATGAAGAGAAATCTATTCTTGCGGAGTTAGGTCAGTCGCATAGAGTCTATAACGATGAAAAGCGCGAAATGGCCTTGGCTGATATTAACGCGCGTCAGCAATTTTATCAGGAAGACGAAAAGAACCAAAAAACGTCGCTTGATAAGCAAAAGGATCAGCAAAAGTCTTTTTGGGACGACGCGAAACTGATGATCGACGATTACCGTAACGCTTCTAATTATAATATTGAAGAAGAAATCCGGATGTGGGAAAACCTTAAAGAGAATTATCAGGAAATTTCTAAAGAAAAGGTTGAAATCGATAAAACGATCAATAAGCTTCGCGAAGACCTAAGAAAACAAGAAGAAGAGGAAATCAAAAAACATAACGAAGAAACGTTTAATATCCACAAAACTTGGATTGAAGCCCGTAAGAATCTTAACCTCATGACTATTGAGGATGAAATTCAAGCGTGGGAAGACGTCGCTTCGAAATATGAAGAGGGTACGAAACAGCGCGAGGAAGCTGATAAAAACCTTTCAAAAGCGCGTATGGACTTACGGGAAACCGAACGTAAAGCCCTTGACGAAATGGAGAAGCTGGAGCAAGCCTATACGGACGCCGTTGAAAAGAGAGCTCAGGCGATATTTAACACTTTCAGTTTGTTTGCGGAAGTAAATCTACAGGAAACTAACGTCGACAAGAATACTAAAAAAGTTGAAGAAAGTAAAGCAGCTTATGATAAAGTTCAAGCGTCCTTAGAACAGCTTGATTCCGACGCTCAAAAGGCTTACGGTAATTTAACCAAGTCTTTGGGCGACGTCAGCAATGAAATGCAAAAGGCTGGATTAACTCAGCAAGAATATGATAAATTACAGGCTAAAGCTCAAGACGCTCAAACAAAATACGCTGATGAAATGGATAAAATCCAGCAAAAGCGCATGGAAACTATTGATAAACTTAATAAAGCTCAGGACGATTTAACCAGAGCGACAGACGAAGCCGCGAAATCTCAGGCGAAAGTCATGGCGGAAAACCTTGAAAAACAGATAGCTGAGATGGAAAAATGGGAAAAGAACATGAAGGATCTTTCCAAAAAAGGTCTTGACGAAGGTCTCTTGGAGGAACTTCGTAAAATGGGCCCGACGGCTAACCGATATTTGGAGCAGCTTATTAATTCTTCCGATGAAGAGCTGAAAAAACTGTCTGATTTGTATCAGCAGAAACACGCGCTCGCCCGCGAGTTAGCGGTTCAGGAACTTGAAAAATTACGTAATGAAACAGACCAGCAAATTTCACAAATTCTTAACGATTTGGCGAAGCAAATGAATTCGCAAGCTCCTTCGGTTGGTCAAAACCTTATTAACGGTATTCTTAACGGCGTTAACCAGATGTCGGGTCAGTTATACGCGACTATGAACCGTATAATGCAGGATATGATTAATATGGCGAACCAAATAAACCAAATCCGGTCTCCCTCTAAAGTTTGGGAACATATAGCTACTATGAATATGGAAGGTATGATTGTAGGGTATGAAAAAAACGAAGACGAATTGATTGGGACGGTAGCGGATTTAATGGAAGCCGTGATTGACGTTGCGGAAGAAGATTTAAAACCGGACGAAGCAAGCAGTTTAATTAAACGTTTCGGCGAAGGATTTATTAAAGGGGCAAAAGCTATAGCCGGAAAAGTCGGCGACGCTTTTGCTAACGTATTCAGTCCGGACGAATTAGATTCGCAGTTTAATGTTCGGGTTCCTGCGTTCGCCGGGGTGACTGCCGGAGGCGGCAAAGCGGGCAATAGGCCGCAGGCAAGTTTCACATTTAATCAGACAATTGTTGTCGGTGAAAATACAAGCCGGGCAGACGCGCGAAAGATAGGAAAACAATTATATCAAGACGCCAAAGAGGCGGCAAGAAGTAAAGGAGTTGAAGTATTATGAGCGAATCAAGGAATATAAATCCGTATAAACCCGCGCCGTTAAGTTTCAGTTTCAGAAACAAAAATTGCAGGGAATATGGGTTAATAGTCAACTCCTACGACTTTTTGTTACCGGAAAAGCGGCAGAGAAAACAATATATTCCGTTCAGACACGGGGCGTATGATTATTCAGCGGAAGACAATAAACGTTTTTACAACGAGCGCGAATTAAGATTACGTTGTATTTGGATGAGTCAAGCATTACAAAAGTTAACTCGCGCAGATATACGTGAAATTGCTTTATGGCTAAGTAAACGCGGACGTATAGTATTAGACATAGAACCCGATAAATATTATATGGGCGAATTGTTTGACGCTAACGAGTTAATCGCGCATTACGACTACGCTATAAATATGAACGACGAATATGACGGCGGCGGAACCACAGACGGCGAGTTTGAAATAACGTTCATATGCGAGCCGTTCGCTTACGGAAAAGTCGTTCAGCAGTCTATAACGAACGGAAAAAATCCAATTTACTATAACGGTACGGCAGATACGCCGACAATGATTGTTTTACGAAATAATTCTGGCGCAGCTGCGACGAATGTACAAATAGTTTTAACAAGAAAAGTATAAGGAGGAAAACTTTAATGTTTTTATCAGCATTCGCAGAATCTCAATTTTTAAGAGTTATGCAAGGTGTAAGTTTTACGGCGCCCCCGCAAGTCTTTGTTGGGTTGTTTTTATCGAGCCCCGGAGAATTTGGAAACACGGGAACCGAAATGGCTTACACAAATTACGCAAGACAGCCCGTAACTTTTGCGATACCTTCGCCCGAGGGTCAAGGAATAGGCATACGAAATAATTCGCAAATAACATTTCCGCAATCTCCGACCAATGCCGGAACTGTAAGATACATCGGTATTTACGACGCCGTAACCGGCGGTAATATGTATCTTTACGGCGAGCTCGCCGAAGATTTACCCGTAACGCAAGGTGACAGCCCCGTGCTACTTATTGATGAAGTATTGTTCTTCAGCATAGGCGATTTAAGTTTTGCATATAAGACACGGTTATTTAATGTTATACGAGGACAGACTCTTGACGGAATCTCTCCCAGCCCGTTTGTCGCTTTATTTAACGGAGACCCAGAAACAGGCGGCTCGGAATTAGCAGGAAGTAATTACGCTCGCGCGCCCATAGTATTTTCCGCTCCTGATAAAGAGATGAGCGGTATTACGATAACGCGAAACATTCAAAGAGTTAATTTCAACAGACCGACAGCGGACTGGGGCAATTGGACTTGGACTGCGTTATACGACGCCGCGACTGCAGGTGAGTGCGTTTGGAAGCAACAGCGTTCAACCGCAAAACAATTGAGCAGGGGTATCATGCCGTTCGTCGAAGCAAACGCAATGACAGCGGGGATAAACTAATATGTTCGGCGGCAGATTTTCTCTAACCAAATTTTCTTTACGAGGTGATGTTGAACCCGACGCGCCGATTAATGTCTTTTTTATAGAAATGCTTGATAATTTGATAGCTATACGGCAAAACGCCTCGGCGGAGAATCATTTCAGGTGCCGGATAAATAATCAAACCATATTAACGCGGGGCTGGAGATTCAGACACAATTTTAGGGAAGGGATTAACGCCGAAATTGCCGGGGTAAGAGAATTTGAAATACGAACAAAATACAGAGAACGGTGCCGGTCAGAATTAATACCGGCTAACGCAAATACGGCTATAGAAAACATATTTAACGAAATAATAAACGTTAATTTGGGCGCAGGAATTGATTTTCAGTATGCCGCTGAATTTAAAGAAGAATTTGATACTTTAATAAAAGCGTGGAACGATTTTTCTATAGATTTAGGATTTACGGAGGCGGTAACCGCTAACATAATACCTTCAATATTTATATCTTTGATGGCAAACTTCAGAGAAATGATAGAGACAGAAATTTATCCGGCAAATAACGTGATTATTGATAATAATTTTGCCGAACAAGTTCTTGTCGAAATCGCTTTCGGAGGCAATTTCCCTGCCGGACGAATTGATTTTAGGGAAATCGTTACCGCTTTAGTTTGGTTAAGCAAAGACGTCCCAATGGAAGTTGACTTTACTGAAAGCGTATTTATGACTTCACTGGCGGATTTAGTAGAAAAAGATACTTTGACTATAACTGTAAATATTCCGATAAACGGCGAATTGCGTATAGACTCAGAAACTTTTACGGTTTTACTGAATAACCAGAATATTTTGCACAATCATTCGGGGGATTGGATTAATCTTAACCGCGATTCGTTAGATTTATCTATAAATTCATCGCGAACTTTAAACGGGGAGTTAATTTATGTAGAGAGGTTTCTGTATAGTCATATAAGAGAAAAGTGTCCGATCGTCATTCTGAGCAAAGCGAAGAATCTTTGGTGTAAGACCCTTCGTTCATGTTTTGGGTCACAGACATTTTTCAACTTATATTACTATAATGCTTGAAATTTTTGATAGAAACAGGTTCAAGCTGGCGATACTGCAAAACGCATTTAACGTTATTGAGAGGGTGCGGATAAACGCGGTAAGTAATTTAGAGTTTACCTTGCCCGATAACGACCCCAAAAATAGTTATTGCCAGCAATTTAACTTAGTACGATATAATAACGACGGTGAATTTTACCGATTAATCGGTGAAAAAGTCGAGGAAGAAGAAACAGGAAAAAGAACATACTTATGCGAGCATGTGATAGCTTTGTTGATGGACACCAGTATTCCCGAATTTTTAAATTTGGGCGGTATAGGTAAAAATACGAATACAGTTATCAATGAAATATTGAACCGACAAAACCAAAAACACTGGGTATTAAATGAATGCGATTTCGTAAGATTCTTTGAGTACGGGTTAGAAAAAGAAAACTTACTCAGCGCGTTATTTAGCGTCGCGAACAGATTTACTGAACAGTATCAGTGGGTTTTTAACACTAAAGTTTACCCGTATCAATTTTCATTAAAAATATTTGACGCTAACAGAAATCCGGATTTCTATATTCGGCAGGGTGAAAACCGTATACGGCTGGAAAAACAAGCGAAAAGCGAATTTTTATGTACCCGGTTATACGCGTACGGCGCAGGTGAAGGCGTTAATCAGTTAAATATCGCAAGTTTAAATAATAACAAAAAATATTTACAATCGCCGCAGAACTACATTGATAAATACGGGCTGATTGAAAAAGTATGGACTGACCGGCGGTATACGAATCAGCAATCATTGCTGGAAGCCGCGCAGGTTATGTTGAATGAATTACAAGACCCGTATGTTGAATACGAAACTCAAGTTATAAGCAACGCAAAAATCGGCGACGTAGTTCAGATTGTAGACAGTATTAAAACTTATGTCGTTGAAACGGAGGTATTTCACGACGAAATACCGAAGCGGACGATTAAAATAGCTAACAGACCGCAGGATATAGCCGGGTCGGTCGCGGATATAGCCGACCGTCAACGGATAGAAATGACTTATAGTCAAGGAGCTACGCAGGTTTACGCAGCGCAAGCAGCCGATAATGCAGACGCGACGACCCCTCTGAAAATAGCGTTTTACGTTCCGAATGAAATGATAAATATTAATATGGTAAATGTTAAAGTTAGAATTTCGCGGTTCAGGGCGTACAACACAAACGTTATTTCTGGCGGCTCTGTAAAAAGTTCAACCGACGGCGGAGCCGAATTAGTTACGTCCCGCGGCGGAGGTCAACAAACGACTACTTCCGGCGGAGGAGCAAGTTCTGAATCCGGAGGCGGAGGAACTACTTTAGACGGCGGAGGTACAACAGCGACGTCTACTTCTACGTCAAGCATAAACCAATCGTCAACGGCAACTTCAGACGCGGCGCTTTCCGGCGCGGGTATGACTTCAAACGCTTCTGCGCAGATGAGTCAAACGTCCGATTCTGGAGGCAGTATATATCAGGCAACGGCGAATAATAATCAGCAAACAAGTAATTCCAGCAGTATAACGACTACTCAGAATAACCAATTAACTATAGGTTCGGTTCAAATGGAAAACGACCAGACAAATATAGGAAAGCACAACCACGGAATGCAGCAAGGTTTATGGATAATGAGTCAACCGACAAATAACGCGGATAGATGGCGGGTATCAGTTCAGTCAGTTCCCGCGAATAACGTTTTAATAACTCCGGGCACGTCAACAGTTTGGGAACCTTCAGGCGCGCATAATCACGGCACGCATAACCACGGAATGGCCCATACCCACACAATAGACGGGCATACGCATACGGTAAACGTTATCGGTCACTCTCACGGGTTTACTATTCCGGCGCATAGTCACGGCGTCCCGGCGCATTCGCATACAATTTTAGGGCATAATCATTCGGTTACAATTCCGGGGCATTCTCACAATGTAACGTTGTATTCTCACAATCATTCAATGAATCAGCATACCCATTATATAAACGCGCACAGTCACAGCGTTCAAGACCATACGCACGACGTAAATATACGAGCGCATAGGCATGATGTAGATACTACTCATAACCATGATATTACGCCCAAAATCAGTTTCTTCGGTAATCCTTCAAGTTTCAGTTTGTTAATTAACGATGTAGTGCGCGCTAATATTAACGGTTTAGACGCTGAAATGGAAATAACTCAATATTTAATAAATACACAGGACAGACGAATACCCAGAGGGCAGTGGATAACTATAGGGATTCAACCCGACGATTTGGCCCGTGTAGAAGTAGCGTATAATATTCAAGGCTTTTGCCAATCACGCGGCGATACATCTGTATAAAGGAGGTAAGAATTACATGGCGGTAAGAAAAAGATTTTCGGTAAAGTATTTAAGAATTAAGGAAATTCAGGGCGTTGAATTTGACGAAATTTTAGGATGGACAATGGATCCGGACAAAGCTACAGTCAAATATTTAATAAACGGAAAAGAGCGATTAGTTAGTATAGAAAGCGAGGCGATAGAAGTTGAGTTTGCAAACGATGTATCAGGGTAAAGCGTTTTCGCCTACGGCGGCGTTATTAAATAATATCGGCGCGAGCGATACAATTATTATGGTAAGCGATATTTCGGTTTTTCCTCCGGCACCAAATCTTGCCACGATAGGTATTGACGAAACGGCAGAAACAATATTATACGCGGCGATAGCGGGAAACGCACTCAGCGGTTGTACGAGAGGTATTGAAGGTACAGCCAAAGCATGGAACTCTGAAACTATAATAGCGAGGAACTTTACGGCGGCGGATTATGAAGCCCTTGTAGCGAATATTTTAGCGATGGTTATTGCTGATGAAGAAGGCAACGCGGATCAAATCGTATTTACCGACGGACAGACATTTCAGCAGAAACTTACCGCAGGAACTTTGAGGGGTCCACAAGGTAATCCCGGAACCGTGGGTGCGGACGGTAATACTTTATTAATTGGCAATATCACCCCAGCGTCTGGAGTCGGTAAAATCGGCGATATTCACATCAACAATGCGACTTGGGATGTCAGCGAAAAAACTGAAGCAATGACATGGACAGTACAGGGCAATATTAAAGGCACAACCGGAGCGGCAGGAACAAACGGCAAAAATCTTGAACTACAAGTCAGCGCAACCCATATTCAGTGGCGGGTAGTCGGAGATGTAAGTTGGATAAACTTAAAAGCATTAAGCGAACTCATGGGGGCACAAGGCACCCCGGGAACTAATGGTACAAATGGGCAAAATATTGAATTGCAGACTTCGGCAACTCACATACAATGGCGGGTTGTAGGTGCTGTTTCTTGGACAGATTTAATCGCAATTAGCGCATTAACCGGAGCAACAGGAGCGACTGGCGCAAACGGCAAAAACTTAGAATTACAACAGACCTCAACACATGTACAATGGAGAGTAGTTGGTGATTCAACATGGATAAATCTAATTGCTCTGGTTGATATAACTGGTCCGCAAGGACAAACAGGCGGAACGGGACCTCAGGGTAATCCTGGTGGGACTGGACCAGCGGGGGGAACTGGTCCTGCAGGAACAAGCGTAAATGCGATATTAGCAACAGATGAAGCCACAGCAACAACTTTGAGTACGCAAAATCCAAATAATATTTATTTCTGGGTGTGATATTATGGCAGGAACAATAATGAATGGAAATAAATGGGCTGGAGCAATGATAAATGGTCAGAAACCAGCAGGTATTGTTAAAAATGGCTCTGTTTTCTACAGAAAAAAATTAATTGGTGAGAATTGGATATTGCAACAAATAGGTATATTTGAGTTAAATGATTTGCGTACAATACAATTTCCTGTTAATCAATTTGTGATGGGCGCATATAATCGTGTCGCTGATAATGTGTTGACTTCACCGGACGGTATAAATTGGACGAGGCGTGGAGGAGGCAATACATCAAACCCATCGTTTACGTCAAGCGCATATGGTGCGGGGTTATATGTTTTAGGTGCAGGTCAGGGTGCAGCAAATCAATTGATACGAACTTCGCCAGACGGAATTACTTGGACAATACGTAATCATGCAGGAATTAAAACGCCTTCATGGATAAAATTTGGTAATAACATGTTTTTATGCGGAGGAAGTTATGGTTCGGCGTCTGGGACTGGGGATACTTTTGGTACTTCTCCTGACGGAATAACATGGACGCCAAGA
>Ga0123353_10014783_pt1 | contig 11281 bp, 8 predicted proteins | sample TergutLab28metaG_3_FD_92763 | JGI IMG/M metagenome (GOLD analysis project Ga0123353, IMG submission 92763) | Labiotermes labralis P3 segment gut microbial communities from Petit-Saut dam, French Guiana - Lab288 P3 | ecosystem: Host-associated > Arthropoda: Insects > Digestive system > Gut ... | reverse complement strand
TCAGCCTACACAACACAACAAGTACTCGCTAGCTCCTGAAGATGGACGTATTAACGTCTGAAACATGTTGAGCAATATATAATAAAGCAAGTGTCATCTAGTTGGTCAACCATTATTCAAAAGGTGGCAGTGTTTGATGATACGGTTACCAAGGTGCTTGTCTCAATTCCACCCGCCCCGGACACAGAGTGAGACGAGCAAGGACATAACATCCTTCCAAACTGTTGTACTGACTTTTGTTAAGTCTGGTCTCATAACATGACAGCAGCCTCTTCTCCATCCGATAAACCGCCAGAGTGGCATGAAGAAACCTGCTGCATAAAATGAGCCACTTGGGGCAATACTGAAAACAAATGTTAGCAAAAGTGATATCCGAAATTTCAAATGTTTGCCGAATATTGTGCTCGTGTGATACAAAACGTCCTTTAGTATATCTTTGCTCAGTATTCCTAAATGAATGAATGGACAGAAACTTAGGTCTGTTACGCAGATTAACATGTATAGTATTAAGTTCTTTATTTGTTCAACTAATGCACACAATTCTTATAAAATTGTTAAACTGTTAAAATCATTTAAAATTATAACAGTTGCTCCAACATGTTTCGGTTTACATAAACCATCATCAGGGTGCTACAGCCTGTGCTACTCCCAAGTTACAATGTTGATATCGGCTACATACATCGTTATTTGAAGTTATCGATACTGTGGCTGCTTATTTTGTTCAGAACCGTTATACATGTGCATCGTGCACTCTGCACAGTGCACGATCCACCCCATCTAGCGCCGAGGTTAAAGAAAGAATAGAGGTAAAACTCTAACCCCCCCCCCTCTCTCTGGGCCTTCGCGGCCTTTTTTAAGTGTGAATTTTACTAGGCAAATAGAGGCGACTGTGTAAAATTTAGACCCCAGGTGTTCTGCTTCAGTTGCACGGTGAAAGGCTTATCGGTCCCCCGACGCGGTTCTTGAAGGTAGGGTGTGAATGGTGCACTCTGCACATTGCACGATCCACATGTATAACAGGACTGAACAAAATATGCAGCCACAGTGCCGATAACTTCAAATAACGATATATGTAACCGATATCAACATTGTAACTTTGGTGAAGCACAGGCCGAGAGCTCCCTGATGATGGTTTATGTGAACCGAAACATGTTGGAGCAACTATTGTAATTTTAAATGATTTTAACAGTTTAACAATTTTATAAGAATTGCCTGCATTAGTTGGACAAATAAAGAACTTAATATTATCAACATGTACGGTGCAACAACGAAGATAACACCTATAGGTTATATATAAATATTTTCTCAGACTGTAATAAACCTCATACAAACCGGAATACGACACAGTGAGAATATTAGTGTGTTTATAGGCTCACGAACTGTGGCGCTTACTCCTACGAGGTAGCTTTCCTCTTCTTATTTTGAAGAAGATTTTTGGTGGTTGAAGGTCAGGAAATGTCGCGATCACGAGAATACAATTCGCAATGGCTCGGAAACTGGACCATGACATTAGGGGAAAACTGACAGTTTGTGTCTCATAGGAAACACCTATAGAAGTGATTGTGAACAAGAACTCGCTCTACTTACTTATGGCCAACAGCAGGGAGCGCAGATGGCATTTTTCAGGCATACTGCGCCCTTTGCCTTGAAGTTACGATCAGCCTTAGTGCATTAGGTTAAGACATAGCTTACATTGTGGTAGTCTACGACGTGTCACATCTTTAGAAACAACATTTTGTATTTTTATAAAGCATGCCTGGGTTCTTAATTTGATTATTTCACAAGGTTGTTAGTTATCTTTTTAGTTTAGTTTCCTACCCAATTAGAAAATAATATGCTCCAGATATCGCTTTAGCGTCTGCACGTGTTTATGTGTGTTAGTAGGTCTGACGCCACCCCCATCCCATACCAATTTAAACTTTCAAACCAAATGACTGAATTTCATGAAACTTGGTATCAATCTTCATGTTTGTACCGTGCATCAATGACGATTAAAATACTTTATTATCCAATAGCCAAGCACTGTATAAAGCTCCCTCATGATGGATCCCTTGTGATCCGAAACATGTTGGAGCGATTTTAATTATTTTTAAATATTTTATACCAATTCTAATTGTTCTACGAATTATAAATTTGTGCATCTTTTTGATAATAAAGTATCAACTTTACGGCACGGAAGGACACATCAACGACCTCGACCCCAGTTTCGCTCAATCAGTAGTAATAACATAGCGGACACACGAAATGGTGAGGCGGGAGCTTAGTGAGCGACATTTAATATTCATTTCCTGAAATGATGTACGGTAACAGACCTTGTGAAATTATGTGGCCTTATTATGGTAACATTTGTACAAAAGTAAAGTAAGAATATGGCGAGCAAGCAAAAATATTTTATACCCCGTCTTCTTGTCGATAGGCTCTCAACTGGACACACCACTTCGTAAAATTTGGTATGGAGATAGGTCATGTATGAAGATAGGTCATGTATGACACATCATTTATGAGGTATTATTGGTAAATAAACGAGTACAGACATGGCGACGGTCCGTATCTTTTATCTTTACATCCGACAAATTTAGAGCAAGCAGAATGCAAAATATGTACCTAAATATTACTTGACGCGAAAAATACAACACAACAATCATATTACTAATAGACACTGTATGTGGAACTATAAATTAATGTAACATAATTATATTCCCTACAGTTTTTACCCCTTACTTACTACGTTTGTTTCTGCGAAAGTGATTTTAATTTTCCTTTTTGCATCTTGTTTATATTTTATGCAAACGAACACGAAGGTCACAGTGTTACAATATATAGCAAGAATATCGTACTTAAGCATTCTGTTGTGGCATAAGACGGCTACGAACAGAAGACCGTCAACACACAACAGTTACGTATTCTTAATCTGCTCAGTAGTTTTTGACACTGTCTTCCGTGACGTCAATTGCGTAAGTTATTTTTCATTTATTCTTGTATTGTTGTCTTAACAATAAAAGTTCTGATATTTTCATCATCGTCTTTCAGTCTAATAGCTCCTTTACAAATCTTATATACACATTAGAAATGTCTGTCCTGTCACACTACCACGTTAGAGTTCCACGAACCGCCAATTGATGGCAGGTGACGTCATTAAGTTGAATGTTGGAGTTACACGGAACGCCAACAAATGGCAGGATAACACACTACACAAAATTCTGTTTCACGGATGCGCACATGCTATATAAAGGACACAAATAATTGAGGTGTCCACGGCAAATACGTAAAGGGTCGCCGGGCACTAATATAAAAGTATGAGGTTTCCACAGTAGCAACGTAAATGGATGTACCTTGACTGCCCTGTTCGCCGGGTTTCCATAGTAACTATGTGCATGAATTTTGACTTGCTTCTACGAGTCGCGAGTTTTCCATGGCAACTTTGTAAATGGATGTGCCTAGCCTGCCCTGGTAACGGGATTTCCACAGTGACTACATAAATGAGTGTGCTATGCCTGGCGGCATCGCTAGATTTCCACGGTAACAACGTAAATGGGTGTGCCTTGCCTGCCTTGGTCGCGGGGTTTCAACAGTAATTACGTAAATGAAGTGTGACTTGTCCCTACGGTTCACGAGTTTACCATGGTAACTAATTAAATGGATGTGCCCAGGCTGCTCGGGTCGCCGGGCACCAGCACTAGTAATAAAGAAACTTTACCATTGTGGGGCAAATTAGTCTAGGCAAGAAAATGTTTTTAAGTTGGAAGGAATGACATATTTTCATGGAAATGATACATAAAATTTATAGTGTCTACATCAAAATCATTTATTATATTTCCACCCGTATCAAAATAAGATAAACAGAATCGTGGAGGAATTTAATATAGGTTTCAAAACATGTTTATTCAAAGAGTTTAACGTACGGGAAAGGGAGGAAGAAAAGGGGATAATGGTACGACGGACAAGAAATTCATTGACGCTATAGAATCTCTGTATTGAGAGAGCCGTAAAAAAAAAACCACAAAAATGAACATGGAAGAAAGTAGAGAAGGAAACAAACGTATGTAGAAACTTCCCATTAAATTTTAAAAGATCAGTGCAACAGTGTGAATTAGAGCGTGATTCAAAAAGATGGACTCAGTTTCGTAATCTAATTTCCTGAAATATATAAGGTGTATGAATGATGTAATAACGTTTGAAAGAGGAGGTCGTAACTTTTCAAGTAACACCACTAGAGAGCTCGCCTAGCACACAGCCGTGCAGCAATGTCAGTTGAAATAAAAATGGCTACTATGCAACGCAAGATTTTTTTAGTTCGTGAGTTCATTAAAACTGAGTCGGCGACTGCTGTGCAGCGTGCGTTTCGTCTTCGTCAACCCGCAGAGTGAGCAGAGCACTTGGAATACCGCAACCAATTGTCTGGCTTCTGTTGGGGACCCGTTTACTGTTCAGTTGAGTCCATCTTTTTGAATCGCCCTGTATTATAAATATCAGTGTCTGTTGCTGTTTGGATTTGAACAAATGTGATGTCTGATACAGCTGCAACACGTCGCAATACACACGTTCCTTGTTATAACAGACCTTTTGAAACTGCATGTTTAGTGGTGTGATACATAACAGTGTGTTCTCGTTTGTACTGGACACCGCCGTCGATTTGATTTCTCCGACATTGTAGGTCTACAGAAGAAACTTCTTCCGATTTCAAAACCTTTTTTTATCCCCTGAATTCACTTATTTCTCCTACATAATACGAAATGCAAGACGTTTATTCTGACACACCCGTTAGGTCCCAAGTCCCCAAGCAAAGAACAACCCTTTCTCTGGACCCTGAGTGCGGATAATTACACAGGACGCTTGCTTCTGGATGCAGCTCGCAATTAACCGCTGATGTCCTGTGAGCCCCCGGACTCTCTTACGCATTCATGTAACGTATATCTATCACATAGATAGTTGGTGTCCTTTACAACAAGCAGGCAACATTACACAACTAATTTCGTCTACATTCCTTTCATATTATTATTATTCTGTTCTTGTCATTACGTACACGTCTTCTCGTATGTTAATAAGTCCACAAAATGATGTTGTTGGCCACGGGCGAGAACATCTGTTTCACTACATGCCACTATCATGTATTCCCTCCTTACAGCACTTCATTGTTCTCATGAGAAAACTAATCGACATTAAAACAACGACCCTTGGGCCATATTATTACGAAGTCATACAAGGTCCTACCGCAGTACTACCCTATGTCCATCTACAGTGCATGACCCCCTTCAATCTTCACCTGCTACAAGAGCAATGCAATGGTTGAGCATGTGCAATGAGCTCATTTCGGAAACACAATAAAATTGTAATTAACTTTAGTGGTCTAGGAAAGGCAAGAACATTAAAAAGTGTCTCCTATTATTTTATGATTAGAGTCTTCTGAGTTGTGACGTCGTGTAATTTGGTAGATGGTGCTCACTACTTCGAGGAACCTGTTACTTCCATTGTCTAATGGCATTTGATAGCAGCTGCTTCCTCTTAAGCGTCGGTCGTCCTACCGAACCACAGGCGTCACATTGCAGTACCAGGTTAGGTGGCGTCACGTCGCAGAAGACCATAATCTTGACACTAACAGACTCTCAGAGTTGACATGAATAAAGAATAACAGCGTTGAGGAGGCGCGGTTTCTTTTGTTTTGCTTCTTGAAACTGAACAACTGGGCGCTAAAAAGTTTAAAACCCGCTTTTCCATATATTTCTCGGTCTCCCTACACTTCTTTCTCCTTTAGTATTACGCAAAAAGTCTTGCTTTCAATTCGGCAGTCTGCCATCTTGCATCTTGTATACATGTTATTTCCAGTGTGAATGATATGAAACCAGTCTGCAGTGTTAATAACTTAACAAAATAGACAGAGTTTTCTATACGAAATATCACTCTGTTTCATTTTGCGACTATTGATGCCTAGATTAATTCGTAACTTTTTATCTTCACTATACATAATTAGGACTGCCCTATAGAAGAAGAGGGGAACGCGGTGGTGCAGTTGTTTGAGACACTGCCCCACAATCCGGAAGGTAACGGGTTCGAATTCCGATGGGGTCATTGAGATTTTCATTGAATTAATCCTTCCGGCCGCACTGAGGACCTGGGGTCGAATCATCCTCAAACAGAAACGAGTACCTGCTGTATTTTCTGAGGGTAAATGCGGTCGGTGCATAAGGCTGACAAACTTACCACCTTCATGTGCCGATTGTCTGGAGACCTGATTGCTTTACCCTTAGCTTTACGTCGAAGAAGATGAGATAATCTGGATATGTAGTAAGCATGAGATATTAGAGAAGTGCATAAAAGATGATGGGAGGAATACCAGACGAACTTGAAGATGAGTACGTAGCGTAATGTGAAGAAACGTAATTAAAATAAATAAGATAAAATTCCAACTTGATGACCCTTGCTGTTTTATTTCACTTCTTATGCGTTCAACATGTTTCGGACATTAATATATCCATCATCAGGAGCTTACGGCTATTCTGTTGAATTGCCGTAAGCTCCTGATGATGGATATATTAATTTCCGAAACATGTTGAGCGCATAAGAAGTGAAATAAAACAGCAAGTGACTTCAAGTTGGTCTTTATGTTTTCAACTATTAAAATGATGCACGGTCCAATAAACATAAGATGAAATTCATCTGGCACAAATCATGACAAGTATAGGACTGTTTTGAAAACAGTGATGGAACTTCGGTTTCCATAAAAGGCAGTGAGTTTTGCAGTAACGAAATAAATATTAACTTCTCAGAAAGGTCTCTGTACCATGAAGCTAGCCGGTTGATAAATTTAAACCTTAATGATATATTTTCCTCGTTTTCACGATTCGTTTTTCACAAATGCGAATCAGATAGGCAGAAAAATAATTCCGTACATGGCAGTTGAATAGCGGGGAAACAAATGTGATACATTTCAACGAAAGTCGTAATTCATCCTTTTTAAAAACTAATCTAAGCTTTCTGCAGCAGAGATATTCCACGTTACTCTGCTCTGTGATAGCGACTTCTGGCAGCCCGCTTGATGTCGCAACAATATAACAGTAATTACCCTTTGCAACTGAACTGTCACACCCTATTAGACATGGTCATCATAACATCCTGTGATTTTGTGACGTGCGTGACACTCCGCTGCCTGCTTCACTGTTACCGCCCTATCAGTGGCGTGCAGCCTCTATGGTAATTTACATTTGTAGTCCAGCATTGATCGAAAATTGGTTGTGAGAAACAGAATATTTTGTGCACTTCGTGATTAATTAATTAACTAATTTATTAAATTATATATTCATTAATTCATATGACGACAATTTCAGTATCTCAGAATATAGTCTGAATTAACAGCGATCATAAAATGATCCGTCATAGACTGTTTGAACGTACGGTATCGGTATTTTCTGGAAGGAGTGATTAAATAAAAGCAGGAAAATTAGCCCTGGATATATATTGTATTAAAATTCGATATTTTCACCACCTATATCCAAATGGGAAACACTAAAGATTGAACCGGCTGTCTCCTCAGTGCTTATCCAAGCGCACGTGATTGACCATGTTGCATTTTGCACCAGACTTCAAAGTCTTTGATAAACACATGTCACATAAACACATGTCACAGGAACACATGCCACAGAAACACATGTCACAGAAACACATGTCACGTAAACACATGTCACAGGAACACATGCCGCAGAAACACGTGTCACAGAAACACATGTCACATAAACACATGTCACAGGAACACATGCCACAGAAACACATGTCACATAAACACATGTCACAGGAACACATGCCACATAAACACATGTCACATAAACACATGTCACAGGAACACATGCCACAGAAACACATGTCACAGAAACACATGTCACATAAATGTGCTGAAACCACAATTTCGATGCACAAAAAGAGAAATAATGAAAATCCCAGCTAACCTAACCTATTCGAACAAAGAAGATTATGAAGAATTAAAAAAAATGCTAGCTGGTTATGACAGGCTGTTTTGAAAACCTGAAAGGAAAAGGACAACTGTCAAAGGTTGAAGCGGACGGATAATACTAAAATGCATACGAAAGAAACACGAAATAAGACCATAGACTGGAACAATTTGGTCACTATAGGGGCCAGTGCCAGGACGTTGGAAACGCGGGAGTTAATCTTCCACTAATTGTGGGAAGTTTCATGATTACTTGAGTGTCTCTTAGATTCCCAGTACCGATCTGTCAGTGAGACGTTTTATACAATGAGGCCTACCGCGGTCAACCGAACACATCGGAATTACGTCAGTTAAACACATTAACCTTCTCACTATGTTCCTTAAGATTCACTTATATATTGCTCGAGAATCTGCAATCTGCCCGTCAAAATAATTTTATGATAATTTGGATGCAAAATTTTGTACGTATTTCTGGTTTACTTCTATCTACGAATCGCTTACATTTAGTGTTCAGTAGTAAGCAGATGGCTTAAAACTTTGAAGTCTGGGGTTCATTAAATATTCAATTTCTTGTTGCTAAACACCGCAGCGAGGTTTCTGCCGCAGACGCCCTATCTAACAGTAGCATATATTTTGAGGAAGACAAGAGTGTACCGATGAATTTAATTTCACTTTTTCCAAGCAGCTCTTACGTGATGACTCCAGTTCATGCGCAGGATACTTTGTAATAATAATAATAATAGTGTAAAAATAAATGTGATATCAGTAATAACACGGGCAACTGGAAACATCTCAAATACATCATGAAGTACCTGAGCAAATACCTGAAAAGCAGGACAACAAGGCAGTATACAAAACAACCACACTGGGCACAGCGCACATATTTCGCAGAGTGCTAATATAAAGGTAAAACATGATTATTATGGGAAATAACACGACATGTACCGGACATTGAAATAACACGACATGTACCGGGCATTGAAATAACACGACATGTACCGGACATTGAAATAACACGACATGTACCGGGCATTGAAATAAGACGACATGTACCGGACATTGAAATAAGACGACATGTACCGGACATTGAAGTAACACGACATGTACCGGACACTGAAATAACACGACATGAACCGGGCATTGAAACAAAAAGAGGCTGCCACATCATATACACCCAGAAAAATTGTTTGTTTCAAGTATATAATTGTAAATGCCCTATATAAATTGATAAAAAATAATAAAGATCATAAAATGAGATATTAAATAAATTTGTTTCTTATCAGTTAAGGTTAACATGTTTCAAAATACATTTATATGTCGTTATAATTTGCAGTACACACTGTAATTAATTTTGTTGCCTTCAGGAGATGAAACTGATACATAAATATTAAATTGTTAAATAAAGTGACTTCAGACATTTGACTCGAATGAGTTTTAAAACACAAAACTTTTAAACACAAGACAGACAATGTAGGTATAACGTTACATTGAGGCGCGTCAGTGCAACCGTTGTTGCAGTGGAAAAGCAATAAGTATTACATATTATGAGTGTGTATTTGTAGCCTTAGGCATCCAGTGTGCAATTCGCTAGCGTCAAATTATCATCTATGGCCTGACCCGCTCTAAAATAATTTTCCACATTATGTAATAAACGGCATGATTTTCGAAAAAAAAAACACGTTTCTGAACACAAAATGTGTTTTTTTTTTATTTTACCTACAGCTTTTGTCTGAAACATTTCTCACTCAGAGAAGAAACGAGCGAGATATGATAGAAAAGGAATATTGTTCGTCAACGTAAATTATCCTTTTTTTCAAGTCTGACTTTAATGAAACTCGAATTTTCTCGATAGATTTTCGAAAAATCCTCATATATCAAATGTAAAGAAATTCTGTCCAGTAGGAGCCGAGTTGTTCTATGTGGATGGACAGACATAACGAAGCTAATAGCCGCTTTTCGCAATTTTGCGAACGCGCCTAAAATCGGCAGACATAATTTTACTCTTGTGCGCCTCTTCTTACCGCTCTTTTATTAAAATGTAAAATAAGAATGACTCTTATAATTACGCGCGGTTTGCTTAAGAAACCCTACACTAAATTACATACTGTTTGAAGTGGTATTTTAAAAATAGTTTAATCGAATTAACTTTCAGCATTTAATAGATCAAATTTTAAATGTTTTAATTAAGTTATATTTTATACTCAGTATTATATACGAAGTATAACGGCTGTGTCTAAATGCTTGGACAAATTTCAGGAGTCAGTTCCCCACACCAAAAGAAGGGGAAAAACTCTGAATTGTGTCATCCCTGCTGTGTGTTGAAAGACTAATGGTGAGTTAATTTCAGTCAGAAAACACAACTATAATTTATGCTAGATGTTGGTATTTATTAGCAAAGTAAATAACTATATGTTTCGGCCTAAAGCGGCCATCTTCAGGTTATCACAAGTACAATTTTTCTCAAAGAGTGTCATATATATGTTATTTAATTTGCTAATAAATACCATCATCTAGCATACAATCATAGTTGTGTTTTCTGACTGAAATTAAATCACCATAAGGAAAAATGTTCGTATCAGTATATGTCCACAAACAGTTTTGGAGGTACAGCCTCCACGTTCTCCTAAAATCAATCCTTCAAATGTTTACAGTCGGAGACACTTAAAACCCCTAGAGTATTCAGCTCCGGTTGAAAATGAAGAGACACTTTACACAGTATTCTTCATGCCTGTCAAACACATCGTAACTGCACGGGGAACTTTGAAAGTGTGGTACATCGGTGTCCATGCTTTCATTAATTCAGGTGGAGAACATTTTGAGCCTCCGTTGTAAATTGTGACTTGATAAACAATAAGAACTTAACAATTAATAACCTGGGAAGGTGCACTGTAATTGTATTATATCAGTTGCAAATAAAGTATTACGTAGCTCTCTACGGTAGCTGGGGCTGTCACAACAGCACGCACATATGGCGGGATAAGTTTGTGAATGCGATTCGAAACCTCATGCACCTTAGTTTTTAATTTTTAATTAAAAGCGAAAAAAAAGTGTTTTTTTTAATTTGGGAGTTTTTTTCTTTCTTTAAAATGTTAGTTACCCCACACTCTTATACTCACAAAAATCAAACATATTACAGACGAAGAAGATATACTTCATAGATGAAAAAAGAGAGACCAACTTGACGTCACTTGCTTTATTATTTCATTATTTACTGCTCAACATGTTTCGGATTTTAATACATCCATCCTCAGGAGCTTGCGACTTATTTGTTGAGTTATTTCATGGGTTGTATTGCTCTGGTTCGATGTGTGTTGGTGTTACGTTGTAGTTTGGCTGGGGTGG
>Ga0123353_10014782_pt1 | contig 11281 bp, 9 predicted proteins | sample TergutLab28metaG_3_FD_92763 | JGI IMG/M metagenome (GOLD analysis project Ga0123353, IMG submission 92763) | Labiotermes labralis P3 segment gut microbial communities from Petit-Saut dam, French Guiana - Lab288 P3 | ecosystem: Host-associated > Arthropoda: Insects > Digestive system > Gut ... | reverse complement strand
TTTAAACATGGTATATACTCTCCGTCTTTTTCTCTTCAAAATGCAGTTTGTTTCATAATTCTAACATATTTGGTTCCTGTATTATTCACATTTTATATACAGGGTGTGCTAAAATTAAAAAAAAATAATAATTCCGGCGCCAGAAGGTTAAGTTATCTGAGGTGATGTTAGCGGAGCGACATGGAAGCAAAGTGCTAGTCATTGAATAACTGGCCCTAATTTGAAGCTTATTTGTTTTGGAACATTGCTAGTTTTTTTAGCGTTCCAGATACTGGGACACCAGATAGAGCATTCTGTGCACATGTTTCTGTTTGTCATGTTGCTGTAACACTGGATAAGAAAATAATTTTTATTTTTTGTCATTCAAACTGATTTCGGTAAACCCAGTATCATTTTTTTGCGCTGAATTCAATTATGTTGTTAGTTTTTTTTTTTCTATCAGGCAACGTTTTTAAATGATATGTAGTTGAAGCTGTATTTACATTGTACTACAGAGGGTATATACATTACCTAAAAGTAACATTGGATGAATTTCTGCTGTATTTTGCCTGTGGAACATCTCATCCAAGTGTCCAGCAAGAATCAGCTAATGTACTGGGATGCCACCTCCTTTGGCACCATTTTTCTATGGTGGAAATGTCCTGATGAAATTGCTGTCCATTCTTATTGTTCACTGCCCTGAGATTTTCTGGGAAGAAGTCTACGTGAAACTCTAAGAAGTGTACCTTTAAAGACAAATCACCCCCATAACTTCGTAGGATTGTACAAGATCAGCCACCATATCGTGATATTTTTCTGTCTTTGATTTCTGAAAAAATTGATGGTGACATTTTTGAATGATTTCCATGCTGCTTTTTTCCACTTCACTTAGCCAGTCATCAAATCTTGTGTCCTGTATTAACTCTCTTTGAGGTCCAACAAATGCTCCTTCTTTGATTTTAGCATTACTTATCCTGGGAGACTTATTTTTCAAATACATAATCCGGCACCATTTTGATCCATTGCCAGGATGAAATTTTTTTTGGGTCCACGTTAGTTGTGCGGCAGAGGTAAATAATCCTTTCCAGGGTTGATTAGTGGAGTATTTACTACACTTGTCTGTCCTGAAAAAAGTGATTCTCGTTTAAGCCACTGGTTTGGATCAGTTCTCATTTAGGCCACTGGTTTAGGATCAGTGATGTTTCTACCCCTACTGTCCCACTGACACAGATAGCAACAAAACTTTTTGTAGCCAAGTTGCAAGCCAAGCAATAGTGCAGTGACCTTTGAATTCCCACAAATGTTAGAGTTTTATTTTGTACACAGGATCTTGGAGAAAAGTAGTTTCATATTTTCATAGGACCCTTTCATGTTGGTGGCAGTGGCGGGGGTACAGATGGGAATTTATTCCTGTTGTGTAGAAACACAGTTTTAAGTGAACTTTTGAAGAGTCAGTAAACAGAGCCACTTCATTGGCTTGTGTTGGTGTCCAAGAGCCTGTATTACAGACTAAATATCTTTACAAAAACTTTAGAAAAACTAGCAAAATTTGCCTAAACATTGGGAATTTAAACACTTTTAAACCAACTTTGGTCCAGAAATTTTCAAGAACAAAAGTGCACTGGGTTTCCAGTTCTTTTATATGGAGGTGAAATTTGGATCCTTAGAAAAAAGGGATAAAAAATGATTGACATAAATCAAGATGATATTTTCAGAACAGCCGGGTTCTGACCATAAAAGAGATTAATAAATTTTGGTGGAGTTGAAAGCAGAACCAGTTGACAGGAAACCAAGAAGATACAAGTTAAATTGGCTATGACATGTAGCAGAAATGAATGACAACAGGATGCCTAAAAATAATGCAGAATTATAGACCAGATGAATGAAGACAACCTGGAACACCTTAGAAGAGACTATTAGATGAGGCCGAAACAGGTCTATCAAGGCCTAACTGGTGACGGCTGATGATGATTATGTGTTTGGTTTTGGGGGTGATCCCAGTTGCATTTGCTAAACGAAAGTACTGGTGGGATGATTTGTCTTTTGGTTCCCTTGAAACCACTTGAACGGTGAACGGCATATTGCACGAACCAGTGACCAATCCCGTGTGAAGCTTCACACACGTCACACAACAAATATGAGGGGCCCATCTTTTATCACTGTCATCCACTTTACACCCAAAATAGAGCTCCTAACATTTCTTAATGAGCAAGGTAGAATTTTGCCTCTGAGATTTAAAGTCAGATCACCATGCATGTAACAGGAGATGTCAGGATAATATGAACATTTCCTTGACATGATGAAAATTTTAATAAACTCAACCCTGTTAAACAGAACACTCACCAGAAGGAACACACAAATCACATTGCAGTCCAGCACACCACTAGCAGTGCAGTGTTCCTCTAGCAGAACCTACTGTTAATTTCATGTCCCTATGTGTCAGTACAGCTTGCACAGTCTGGCTGTCTCTGATTGGGGTCACATGCCTACTGTCTTTGTTTTGATTAAGTTTTCATATCCACGCTATGCTTAAAATGTAAACAGCCTCAGCCATATTTAAAATGTACTGGTAGCAGGACAGAAAAACTAAATTTGCTAAAACTGCTTTTTAAAAAAATTCTGTCACCCTAAAACTGTGGGCGATAGAGCAGTTCTAATGCCATATTTGAATTCAGTGTGGAAAAATACATAAGAAACACAAATTTGTTTTCATGTGACAAAAATTATTTTTACTGGCGTTACTGGATGTGTGTAGGACCATGGTTTGTATGATGGTATTGAGCGAGTTCTGTATGGGGGAGGCCTTCGCTTCTGGCTGCATAAGTTGCTGTTCCTGGATTCCCTATCGTACCTCAGTCATGGTCAGCTGAGTGTGAGCCTTCAGAGGTTGCTTCTGGTTGATGTGGATGACATATTTGTAGGAGAGAGGGGTACACGTCTGAAGAAAGATGATGTTGAGGTATGTGTGAACATGCATCAAGTGTCTGTGCATGAGTAGAACAGTTTTGAAATGCTTGTTTGCATTGCATGGTAGCATCTTGAGGCACAGTGCTATCTATCTGTGTGTACCAGCTGCTGTAACATTTAAGAACCCCGTATTGTGCCCACACAGTGTCTCATACGTTGTGCATGATTCACACATAAACGGTCATTATTTATGTTTGTTTATTTGTAATGAGGGCGCATTGTGTTTAGCATGTTATTAGGAGGTGCACACTGTTGTAACAGAAGTAGTCTGCAACATGCTTTGTGTCTTGTATGGGTGCACACAACTGTGCACTGCTGCAGACAGTTGCATGTTCAGGGAGCAGACTAGTTGCCTTTGCAGCTCTGAAACATGAAACAGAATTCCCCATATTTTTTGTGGTAATTGAATGATTCATTATAACTTAAGTTGCTTCATGTGCTGGAGGTACTGGATTCCAATCTGGTTACTTCTCTAGGTTCCCACCCCCAGCCCCCAGCCAGATGTCAGTATTGTATTTCAGCATCTCCTCCTCCTCCTCCTACCCTCCCCTCCCCAAACCAGATGTTGGTATAATACTTGTAATACTGCAGTCTCCCAGCACTTTGCTGGTGCAGTAACTGAACTGACAGCCCGACTATTTCTGATTCTTCACTATTATTTTGTAACAAAATATTTAAGTGTTTTTTTTTTATCATAAGCTGCGTAGTAAAGATTCATGAATGAAAATATAACAAGGCACACAATGAAAGCCGTGACATTGTCTCAGTGCGTGATTTTTTTGTGTCACACCTCCCTGGATGGAAGTAGTGACATTGTTGCAGGGTGCAGTATTTTGTGTCACACATCCTTGGATGGAAGGGAAGTCCCCATTTATGGCACAACCACCAGAGTTTGCCAATTTTTTTTTTCGCACTCATCTGAGATATTACGCAGCGTAGAATGGTAATTCCATACCGATGTTATGGGACTGAGACGTTGTCGCAAAACCTTGTCACAGAATTGCCACTTCATGCTGTGTAATATCGTAGAAGAGTGAAGATCTTGTCCATATTGCAGAGGAAGCCAGAAATCATGGATTGTTATTATTTGTGCATACCCTGCAGTCTCTTGTAGGAGCTCTGTCAGTTGTACAGAGTGAAGTGCTACAGTGTATGTTCCTTCCACATGCTGTGTGCTCTGTAGGGAGGAGGAGGAGGCGCTTGCTTCTTCTCTTTGTGGAGGTGAGATGTGAGGTCCTGAAAGGAAAGCAGATGGTGCAGTTGATGCAGGTGACTGGTGTGGGATTATCAGAGCTCTTGTTACACTTTGCCTGCAGTGGAGAAAGTTTATATTGCAGCAGTTCGATCTTTAAGTGCAAGCAGGCAGAACATGGAGAAATGATGGAATACTTTTAGATCAGTTTCAGGCCATAGTTTTAGAGAATACTGGTGTGCCAGCAACAGGATCCTCTGACCAGGACTTTTTTTAATTGTGTTCTTACCTGACCATTGTCAGATGTGGCAGCTTGAACAAAGTAGCTGTATGAAGCATGTTCAGATAACAGAGCAAATGTGTTAAACCCTTTAACCAGATGTCAGGATTTTGTTTTGTCATGACATGTAGTGTAATGGGTTTGATCTGATGTTTTGGAGCAAATTGGTGTTTTGATGGTAACTGAATGTTGAAGTGAGGTAATTTGTACTGACTCTTTATGTCTACAGGCAATTTTGGCGACACAGCAGCGAATTCAGCAGCTGGTGCCAGGTTTTCGGTTCAACTTGGGATTCTCAGGGAAGTACTTCCATCATGGCACCTCTGATGAAAATCTAGGAGATGACATGTTACTGGGTAAGTGTCCTGTTTGTGCTGTAATTGCAAATGTTGTTATGTGGTAAGTGTTCTGTTTGTGCTTTGTAAGTGTAACTGTTGTTACTTGGTAAGTGATCTGTTTGTGCTGTAGGAGAATGTGCCATCTGTGTAAACTACTCTGGAAGTTTGTGAACTTGGATATTCAGGATTTTGACTGTTTGTGATCACCCATTTTAATACCGTTGTTTTGACTTCTTGTGACTGGTTTTGACAAATCAGGATGAAACCATATGGCTGGCGATTCAGTTTTGACCACTCTGTCGCTATTGTGCAGATCACTGTCATCTCAGTCAGTCTCTGCCTTTCCTTAGGTGAGGCTGATGACTTTCTGCTTTTTGGAATGAGACTTTTCTTCGCTTCTAAGAGTTGTTTGTCCTTTATGAAAAATCAACTGTCCTGAATGTTATTTCTCTTGAGGTTATTTCATATTTTTGTTAATGGTGTTGCTGAAATTCTTGGCACCCAATAGGCATTTCACATTTAAAGTGGATTCTGATGTTTGTGACAGTTTTGCCAGGCCCACTTAATCCTGAATATGGAGACTGACTGACCAACTACCTGCCTGCTTGCTAAATGGACCATGTTCTATTTGATATGCTTATGACAGTTTATATGAAGGTTGCTGTCTTCTGGGAGGTGATGCTTCTTATTTTGGTGCATATGTATGAATGTTTCAAGAAACTGTCTGTCTCCATCTTCAGGTCAGAAGAAGGAAGATGGAGGAACTATGTTGCTGTGACATGTATGCCAGTATGTGGTAACACATTCCATCATTATCAGACCGCGTTGTAATGTAATGTTAATGGCACACGTGATGTTGTGTTTCAGAAAATGCAGCCAGCTTTATGTGGTTCAGTCACATGTGGAATCATCAGCAGCCACATCTGTACGATAATGTGACGCAGCTTGAAATGGATATGACTCTCAACAGAGAGTTCGCTAAGGTACGGAGCAGTGTGTGGCCAATACACAGTTAATTGGATGGACACTTCGAAGTAAATTGGTTTGATGATGAATGCATTCGGGATTCTTGATTTCAAACGTTAGCTGCGTTTTGAATGTTGTATGCTTTCATTTGGGTGATTCCCTGGCATCTGAATTTTATGTTCTGTAATGTCAGCACATAAAATTCATATTCTGGGGAATCACCCAAAAAAAAGAATGCAAAGTTTATGATTCTGTGCATTAGTCAAAAACAGTTACTTGTCTCAAATTTGTGTGTGTGTGTGTGTGAGTGAGTGGGTGCGTGCATGCGCGCGTGTGCGTTTTCTTTTTTTTTTCTTCTTTTTTCTTTCTCTCCCCCCCCCCAGGAATTAGTTGGTATGAATCAAACCAAAATTTAGTGCAGTATAAAGAAGAAAGCATAGTAAAGTTGTTCCTGTGCATTCTGTGAAGGCATATAGGGGTGTTTGGAGGTAGAACTCCATTCATGCTTATTCTTGGCACTAGATGGAGGTTGATTTACCACTGGAGAAAGAATCTGATTGTTACCCAGTGAATATAAAAGGCTATGTGGGCTCCAGAGCTTGTCAGGATGCCTTTTAGTAGAGAGAAGTCTTGTGCCTGCTGCACACATCCAGCTATACTGATGCTGTCACAGCTGAACATAACTGGTTAGATTATGCGGCATTAAGTGCCCAAACAGCTGCTTGACTGTCATGCTATGGGAATACAAAGACTTGCAGACTAATTGTGTTCAGTGACAATACTGGAGCAGTCGCACAAGAAAGAAAGATCTAGAAGAAGAAAAGAAGAGGAGGAGGAGGAAGAGCTTTTTTTCTTAAAGGAGGCATATTGTGGGCTGTGATAAGCAACAGTTTTGTTTTTATCACGATTGCTGCAGGATTTTGCTGTATAATATGCCAGGGGTGGCCACAACGTTGCTCCCACAAGTCACTGGTGCTGCTTGTTCAAGCTGTCTGCAATTAATATTCAGGTAGTTTATGTGGACACAGGGGTGGCCATGAATGGCATTTTAAAAGATTTTGTAAAGAAAGGAGACTCAGAACTAAGTGAAATTAATCTCTTTGGTTGGATGGACCAAAAAAAGAAGTCTTTAAATAAAGGAAGAAGTTATTATATTATATTTTATTTAGACAGGATAAAATTGCATGAAGGAGAGTTTTGTGTTTGGTACTGCCAACAGAATTGAGGGGGATCAAATCAAGGATGGTAAGTTGGCCAGGGAACATGGGATGGCATTTTGGTGGGGATGTCTGAATGAAACTGATTGCTTGGGTGACCTAGACATGGAAGGGGGAAGATATTATTAAAATGGATCTTACAGAGTGTGGACAGGTTTAGTGTGGCTAAGGGCAGAGAAAAGTGGCATGTTGCTGTGAACAGGGCAATGAACCTTGGGTTTCATAAAATGCAGAGAATTTGTTGATAAGATAAGCTGTTAGCCTTCCAGGACTCAGGATTAGTTTAGTTTAATGTAGTCTAGTTTCATATAGTTTTGTTATTTGCTTAGTGCATGTGTTAGGTCATAACATTACATCTGAGATGAAGAAATTCCAGTCTAGTTTATTGCTTCACGTGTGAAATGCTCTCTCTCTCTCTCTCTCTTTCTTTTTGTAGCTCTGCCAGCTCTCCAGGTTTTGTGATGTCCTCTCATTTAACCTTTTGATGCCTAATGTCAACTATTGTGGTCGTACCGCACCGCCAACCTCTAAAGTTTTATTTTATATATTTATTCAACAAATATAGATACTGAATATTTTAAACATGGCATATACTCTCCGTCTTTTTCTCTTCAAAATGCAGTTTGTTTCATAATTCTAACTTATTTGGTTCCTGTATTATTCACATTTTATATACAGGGTGTGCTAAAATTAAAACAATAATTCCGGCGCCAAAAGGTTAATTTATTTTTGTGTCTTTTGGCGCACATTAACATACAGCATACAGCAGTATATTCTGCACGTGATGATGAATGTAACGGTAATGGAGAAGCGGTTGATACTAAAAATGTTGTTAAAAGTGAGTTTACATTTTGAGTAACCCATTTTACTGGTTTCTTGTGCCTGAACTGTAAACTGTTTACAAATTAATGATATCTGCGAACTGTGTCATGATTTTTCAGTGTTTTGTGGTTTGTTATTGTACTGCATTGTTGATGCAAGTGACCAAACAGTTGTACCATGTCAAAAGATGTTCTGAAGTTTGTGCATAGATCGTGCTCATATCTCATCCTGTTTGTAAGAGATGGCCGTCCTGCTTTCTTTTATGTCTCTCATGACCCAGAATGTATCGGGTGTATTGTGTGTCCCATATCAAGCCTACAGATAACCTCATTCTGCAGCAGCAGGGACTTATGCTATTTGATTAGGCAGGGTGCCAGTTGAAATCTAGAAGGGGTTAAACTCATCTATTTGTTTATCTGGCTTCAGGAACTTAAATTTTGTAACTGCAAGTGTAAAGAATGAAATGCAGCCACATAGTGTTGTCTGTATTTGGTGCCTGTAGGAACATGGTATTCCTGTGGACTCTGGATATTCCATTGCTCCCCACCACTCTGGAGTGTACCCAGTACACGAGCTGCTGTATGAGGCCTGGAAGAGAGTCTGGAATATCCGAGTCACGTCCACAGAGGAGTATCCACATCTGCGTCCGGCCCGATTGCGACGGGGATTCATCCATAGAAACATTATGGTAATGCATGAAATTTGTTTTTGCTTAGCTTAGAGATCTGTGCTGATGATGGAATGGCATTAAATGAAATAAGATAGAAGTGAGTTCATGGGTTTGGTTTCCTGCTTTTTTTTGTTTTCAGTCCTTTGCTATTGTACATAAAATTGAATCTGTTACATTTTCATTTTATGTTGTATGCATTAGATTGTAACTTGTCTGATTTGTTCGTTGGATGTGGACTGGATTGTAACTGAAATTTATGTTGCAAAGGTGCTGCCAAGACAAACATGTGGATTGTTTACGCACACAATAATGATTCAGCGGTATCCAGGGGGTCGTGATAAGCTGGATGAAGCAATTCAAGGAGGAGAGCTGTTCCAGACAATTGTCTACAATCCAGTGAGTTTATGGTGGTCTTGTGATGTGTTGATTTGCAAGATGTATTGTAGCTAGGAGTGGGAGTAGCACAATTGGAACAAGGATTGGGCCATGGGTTGGACATTCAAGTGATCATGGTTTGATCTCTGACAGGGACAAGAGATATTTCTCTTCTCCAATGCATCCACACTGACTATGGGGCCCACCCACTGTCTTATGCAGTGGGTACCGGGGCTCTTACTGTGGGGGTAAAGTTGTCAGATTTGAGGCAAGCTGCTCAGCACTGCCTGGTGTTGCTGTTTGGAATGTGTGTAAGTTACACCTTCATTTCCCCATATGACTTCTTGGTACTGACTGGGACAACTCTACTTTATATACTGTAACTAGATATTTGACTAAGCACCAAAGAATAACAAGGGGTACTTGGTGGCGCATTTGGTTGCGGTACTCCACAACCAGCTGCAAAGTGATGGGTTCACTTCCCATTGGGGTCATTGGGATTTTTTATTCATTTAATTGTTTTGGCTGGGTCGATTCAGCCTCTAACAGAAATGAGTGCCAGGGATGTTGACTGGGGTGAAGGCAGCTGGTGCATAGGACTGACAACTTTGCTGCCAGCATATTCCAGTTTTCTAGAAATTCTGTGATCCTGAACCTCCTGGAGGCCTAAGGGCCTCTTCAGGCCTGCGTAGCGATACCTGTACTTGCCAAAGCATGACAAAGGATGTTATAGGTGCTACACAGTGTGGTGCTGAAAGTGCCTAATGTTGCATATAGGCAGTATGCAGTGTGGTGCTGAAAATGTCTAATGTCACGATAGGCACTACACACCGTGGTGCTGATAATGCCTAATGTTGCCTGAAGGTGCTACACAGTTGTGGTGTGGAAAATGCCTGATGTCTGCAGGCAGTATTTAGTGTGGTGCTGAAAATGTCTAATGTCACCTATAGGCTGTATGCAATTATGGTGCTGAAAGTACGTCACTGTACTGACTGTGCTATCCTGCGTGAGGGTAATTGAATGGAAATTGTTAATGGCAAACCTTCTAACTCCATCTGCAGCTCAGACAGAGTTTGCTTACAGAGCATTAAAGTGTATGAAATATTGCAAAGATTTGTGGATTTCTGTCTTTCTTTCTGTCTGTCTGTCTTTCTTTCTTTCTTTCTTTTACTGACGATCTGGCAATCACTCCATCCTTTTCAGGTTTTCATAAAGGTGATGTATGAATGTCCTTGATATATAGTTAGGTGATCAAATGATGGAGGATGAGGTGGGTTGGGCATATAGCATGGACAGGAGTGGAGGAAAATGCATACAGTTTTATGATGGCAAAAATGGATCTTAAAGAGTAGGATGGAAGGGTTTTGACTGGATTCATTTGACTCATGATAGACACAAGTTGCAGACTGTTGTACTGTTGCAAACATGGTAATGAACCCGTGGGTTTTGTAATGTGTGGGGAATTTCACTCAGTTATTTTACCAACCACTGCACTTATATAAATTTATAAAATTTACACACAAAAGCATTAAAAACGCTCTGACATGTTTTGGTCCTAAGACCATCATCAGGGAGCTATATCATCCTTGCCCTGTTATCCATAACAGGGCACTATTGGCAACACAACACAACACAACACGGCATGCTGCCACAAAACCAACTGGAATAGTGAAATTAAAATGACATTTAATAGTGTAACTTTAGCAAGGACGATATAGCTCCCTGATGATGGTCCTAGGACTGAAACATGTCGGAGCGTTTTTTAATGTTTTAAGGTGGAAATTTTATAAATTTATATAAGTGCAGTGGTTGGTAAAATAATTGAGTGACTTGACAACATGCACAGTATTACAACGAAAATATGTAGAGAATTTCTTGACCAGCTGAGGAACTGTTAGCTTCCTGAGGAGGACTGCTCTTTTTAGTCAGCCTGTCTGTCAGGCAGGAAGAGAGTTTACTTAGTGTTGTTTATTGTAGGTAGTTAATTAGTTCTTCAATACATAAGGTCATCCATATTTAATGAATGAACAAGCAGTGGTTATGAACAGGAAGTTCTAACAGCTGTAATAATCAGAGGTCAGGGAATATCAAGACAGGACTGCAGTGACCATGAGGCACTATGAGAGTTACAAGCAGGTCTTTCAAGAATGTTCATGTTGTTCGTAGCACTTCATTCATGGCTCTGGAAGTTACTGATCTGCCCATCTTAACTACTGAAATGAGTATGAAGTTCCCAAAATTATTCTCACTATGCAAGGTGTTTTTTTGTCTATAAATTTTCCGACTTTTAAAGTGTTTCTTGTTATGGTAGCCTCATTAATTTTTCTTTGCTGTTGATTTTCTTGCAATAATGTGTAATTCTGTGTTGTCTGGTAGATGAAGGGGGGGGGGGGGGGTTTGGGAGGGGGGTTTTAAAAACCTGGTGGTTCCTTTTTTTTATTTTTTTCCTTGAAGGTAAAAACTGGGATCCCTCAA
>Ga0123353_10014779_pt1 | contig 11282 bp, 8 predicted proteins | sample TergutLab28metaG_3_FD_92763 | JGI IMG/M metagenome (GOLD analysis project Ga0123353, IMG submission 92763) | Labiotermes labralis P3 segment gut microbial communities from Petit-Saut dam, French Guiana - Lab288 P3 | ecosystem: Host-associated > Arthropoda: Insects > Digestive system > Gut ... | reverse complement strand
TGGGAGGAGCCGCAAGCGCCTTTCGGCTGTAGTTGCACCCTATAAGCGTTTAACAAGGCAGTTAGAACGGGTGTGCCGCAAGCGCCTTTCGGCTGTAGTTGCACCCTATAAGCGTTTAACAAGGCAGTTAGAACGGGTGTGCCGCAAGCGCCTTTCGGCTGTAGTTACACCCGGGTTTCAAGGTTGCGGCGCTGACGGTGGATGTCTCATAACCGCCTTTCGGCTGTAGTTGCACCCGGACTCGCAAGAGGAGTTCGACCTTAAGCGATGTCTCACAATCGCCTTTCGGCTGTAGTTGCACCCTCAGAAATGAGCTATCTCTTGGGCCTGATGAATGTGCCGCAATCGCCTTTCGGCTGTAGTTGCACCTACTCTTCGATGATGCAGGTCAACCAGAGGGTGTGTCTCAAGCGCCTTTCGGCTGTAGTTGCACCTGCTACGGGCTGGTGTTCCCCGGCTAGGCGGGACGCCGCCGCCCGACCTAGCTAAGGGTGAGGGTGTCCGCTCAGACACGGAAGGGCAGGGCGGACACGAGGGCGGACAATGAGGATTGGGTGCAGGCGGCATCGGTGTACACGACGACGGGGAGGTATCCTTCCGTGAGCTGTACCGGGCGCAGGTGCATCGCAGAGGACTCGCGGGCCCTGCCGTCGCTGAACCCCAGCGCGCTTTGCGCCTTGCCCGACAGGCGGTGGTTTTTCCTGAACTCGCGCAGGAACCCGCCCATCGCCTCTTGGCAGCTTTTCCAGTCCCGGCTGACCCGCTCCGATATGCACCGGATGATGATGTCCCGCGGGAGCGTCCTGACCCAGTCCGCGAAATCCGCGCGGCTCATCAGCGGCTCTTCCGTCATCGCGCCGCAGCCCCGTGTGGAGCGCAGCCCGAGGCAGCCTAGGCGGACGAAGCAGTCCACCGCGTTGCCCACAAGGGTACGGTCCCGCTGGCTGAGGGGCCTGCGCTCCGAGACGGTCAGGGTGAACTGCGTCCCAGGCGCGAAGTAGGAGCCTTGCATGGTGCGGTGGACGCCTTCCTTCTTGCCGGAGACCTCCGCGAAGTAGTAGATGTAGCCGAAGTCGGACATCGGGGAGAACGTGATCGAGGGCGCGACAACCGGGGCGACGGCGCTGACCCTGACCACCAGCTTGCTGGTGTACACGTCACCGTGGACGCCGCCGAAGACCAGCCGCTCTTGGTCGGGCGTACCGCCCAGCACGCGGAACCACCAGCGCAGCTGCCCGCGGATGGAGGCCGCGCGGACTTCGGGACTGTTCTGGTTCGCGCCGGCGGTAAACGCGGGCGTGACGAATGTGAGGCGATTATTATACAGCGTCATGGCAAATCCTCCTTGACCTGCGCGGCGACGCTCCGGATGGCGTCGGCCAGCGCCGTGTCTTTCTTCTTCTTGGTCTTCCACCATTCCTTCTTGTCCTTGTTGGTCTTCAGGAGGATGATGAAGGCACGCTGCTCGTCCGGCGTCTTCGCGGGGAGCCCCTTCGCGAAATGGGCGAAGGGCTCCTGCGCGAGGGCGAGTATCTCTTCGGTGGCGCGGTCAACCGGCGAAAGCGAGGCGAGCGCCTGTTCGCGCTGGGCGGCCTCCTGGCGTTTCTGCTCGGCGTCGGCGAGGCGTTTGCGCTCGCGCGCGTCGGCCTCGGCGTCGAAGCAGAACCAGCCGTAGCCGGCCCCGGTCTTCGCGCCGGCACCGTACTCGGTCAGCGCCTTGAGGAGCCATGCCTTGGCCATCTCCACGTCGCCCGCAGCCCCTCTGCGCTGGGGGACGATCGTGAAGCAGAACGTCGCGCCTTTCTCGGTGGCCGGGAAGAACTGCGGGTTGGGCGGTTCGTTGTCCGTCGCCTGCGGACTCTTGCCGGAGTAGTAGTCCTTGTGGTGGCAGCTTATGATGTCCGTGACGAGCGCGACCTTGCCCCTCGGGACGGCGGGCAGGAACGCGACCGTCCCGAGGGTGTCTTGGCAGCCGAAGATGCGCTTCATGTCGTCGGTCTCGGACTGGGTCTCGGCCCACGCGGCATGGCGGGCGACGCCCTTGACCGCGCTGCCCGGAATGTAGGGCGAGCCGAAATGCGGATGCAGGCAGATGCCCGCGTTCTCAAGTATCCCGCCGGACTGGTTGACGATGAGGCGCGACTCCAGCTTGGCCTCGAGCGTCACGGCGCCGGGGGGCGCGAACGGCGGTATCGGCTTCGCGTAGCGGTTGTGGCAGTTGACGACCGCATCTATCTCCCCCTTCTTGGAGTTCTTCTCCAGGGTCACGAACTTTTGGAGCCGGAGCGAGGGGCATTCCAGCTGCGCCTGCACGCTGGCAATCTCATTGAGCACCGTGATCATGTTTACTCCTTGCTGGCTTTGGCAAGACGGCGCAGATAGTTGAGGAACGCCATGGCCTCGGCCGTGACGGCGCGGAGGGTGTTGGCGTCTATCTCGCAGAAGTGCCCGTAGGTCCGCTTGGTCGGCGGGACAAGCCCGACTTCGATCAGGTGGCTGACGATGGCGTTGAAGACATCGAGGTAGCCCTTGCCCGTCTCGACGGCAAAGGCGAACGCGCCCAGGAAACCGTTCTCGATAATCATCGCGGGGACTTTCTTGGCGACGGACTCGCCGCCCTCCTTGCCGGTCCCGATGTTCGCGCTCAGCGCGTTCTTCGCACGGATCTGCTCCAAGTTCTTCATGGGGTCTCCTTACTTCAGAATTTTCGTGGAGCACCAACCCAGCCCGGTGGAGGCGTCGGCGCCGAATTGCAGGACGTTGCCGGCCTCGCCCACCTTGGCCTCCAGCGCCGCGAGGCTCGCGTCGCTCTTGGCGTTGATGACGGCGTAGAACAGCGTTTCGGACGGCACGTTCTCCTGGCTGAAGAGCGCGCCGTCGGCGACGGTGCCGGTCTCGTCGTCAATGCGGATGCGCTGGGAAATCTCGCAGGCGTTCTCCGCGAAGTGCTGGAAGAACTCGTCGGAGACGACGGCCAGCTTCTTGGGCAGCAGCTTCCACGTCTCGTCGTCGGAGAGCGGCTGGAGCGCGGCAACGACGGCGCCCAGCTCGCGGCCCGCGACCAGGAGCGGGTATTCCTCGAAAATGACCTTGATGTCAAGCACCAGTTCGCTGTCCTGCGTGACCCACGCCTGGTCGCCCGCCAGCTTGATGTCCGCGACCTGATAGGTGAACCCGGCGTCACGCGCCAGGCGGCTGAGGACCAGCGGGCAGGTGATCCACGCGAAGCCCCCCTTGACCGCGCGCACGGGGAACGCGAGCAGTTTCGCCTCCCCGAAGAGCAGCGTCCCGGCCTGTTCGGAGGTGCCGAAGATGGCGTCGGTCTCCGGGCCTTGGAAGAGGTCGCGCAAGACCCCCTTGACGCCCGTGCCGGGGATGACGGGGAACCGGGTGTGGCGCTCGCGGTTGACCGGCTGGTCAACGGCGCCGATGGATGAACCCGCGCCGACGTGCAAGGGCGTGCGGGTTAAGAGTGTGAGGATACTTTGTTTCATGGTTTCTGTCCTTCTCGTTTCGTGATGAGTGAATGGTGATTGTCAGAGGCTGACGCTGGAGCAGATGCCCAGTCCGTAGCCTTTTTCGCCGTAGCGGTCGCTGAGGGTCCGGGGGTAGTCCAGGCGTTCAGCCAGTTTGCGGGCGTTCTCGACTGAGCCGCAGTCGAAGACGTAGGACGAGCCGGCCGGGACCGCCAGCGCCGTCGGCTTCGGCAGGCCCTCCTGATGCTCCCAACCCGAAAAGGCAAGCGGCTTGCCGATGCGGGCGGCGACCAGCCGCGCGAACGTATAGTCCTTGAACATGACCGTGCCGAGCGGGGCGTTGCCCTTGGTGTCCTTGCACCAGCCGGGCAGCCAGCCGCCCGCGAAGAGCGCGGGCGTGACCAGCGTCCAGCGCAGGTACGGGGTGGACACGTCGGGTTTCGGGCCGGGCAGGTCGAGCGGCGCGGCCTCGCGGATTGAGACCACGCCCTGCTGGCCGCCCAAGACAAACGAGCGGATGTTCAGCAGGCGGTCGAACACGTCGGCGAAACGCTCGCGGTTGCCGTCGTCCTTATACTGCGCCTCGAACGCGATGGACACGCCCTCGCGCAAGCGCAGGTACTCGGCCTGGTAGGCGTTGCCCTCCTCCATCTTCTCCGACAGCGGGTCTATGCCGATACCCGTGTTGATCTCCGCGTCGTAGATGTCGCACGGGGCGGGGGGTGCGGCGTCCTCACCGTTGAGGTACGCCGCGAAGTCCGCCTGCCGAACCCACTGCGGGAGCGCCGCGCCGCCTTTCCCCTTCGGTGCGAAGGCGTGGGTCAGCGGCGCGGGCAGGTTCGTGCCGCCGCACGGCGCGGGCGCCATGCCCCAGTCCAGCGGGCAGGGCAGGAGCAGCGAGCCGTCCAGCCTCGGGAACGGGCCGAAGGTCTTCAGCCCGCCGAAATGGTGCGGCGCCTCCTGCCGGTAGGCGTGGTGCAGCGCGGCATTGAGATGGTCGGGGCGCGGCCAGTTGGCGCCGTAGCCGATGTCGTCGCCCGCCATCGGGCGTGCGTCACGCAGGAACAGCAGGTCGCGGGGGATGATTTCAAAAGTCTTCATGCTGAGTAGCCTCCGGAGATACGGTCAAAGAAGTTCCCGACCCTAAACAGGTTGAGGAAGTCCTGGACTTTGCCTTGCGGGATTTCGCACAGGTACTGCGTCGCCATGCCAAAGAGCGCGTCGCCCTGGTCCCTGCCCTGGCGCGACGCGACGTGCGCGAACTCCGCCAAGATGACCGGCGCCGAGAAGATGGGCGACCCCAACCCGTAGGGCTGGAGAAGCTCCGCCAGCACGTACGGGAAACGGTTCGAGATCCGCTTCGCCTTATTCAGTTGCGAGACCGTCTCCATCAGCTCCAGCGCCTTCGAGCGCCACGCGCAGCCCCACTCGATGATCTCGCTTGCACGCTTGTAGATGACGAGCGAGATCGCGGCATTGGCGCCGCCGCTCTTGGTCGCCGCCCGCATCCGGTACGCTTCCCGCAGGAGCATCTGGAACGAGGCGGTGCGGTACCCGATGGCGATGCCGCAGGTGAGCTCGCCGCCGACGCCGTCGCGGAACGCGGCACGCAGCTGCTGGGCGCAGGGGATCGCCTTGCCGGCCGGCACGAGGACCAAGACGTCGCCGCCCCGCGCGTAGAGGAATTCCCCGCCGAGCCGCTCGGCAATTTGCCGCGCCTGAACCGCCGCGAACTTCGCCAGCGCCGCGCTCTGGCTGAGGTGGAGCGCGGGGGTGAACGCCTGGGACGCGTCGCGCTTCGGCAGCCCGTCCGCCGCAACGGCCAGCACCGCGAAGTAGGCGCTGACGCGGCGGAAGCTGCGCTCGCCCGGGCCGTTCTTGCGCCAGTTGCGCCGGATGAGGTTCAGCGCCCCGTAAGGTTTCCCGTCCTCCTGCGCGAGGGCCTCCTCGACGCCCGAGAGCGAGTCTTTCCATTCGCCGCCCTTCGCGGGCCACGCGTCAAAATCATACGTGTTGCGGCGGGCCGCGAGCTTCCCGCCAAGGTCAGCGCAATGGGCCGTCCAGTCCTTCTCCTTCCGCCACGCCTCGACCGCCCACACGACGCGCGGGAACCGCTGGAGCTGCGCGTCCCACAGCGCCCGGTCCCACGCTTCCTGAAACACCGTGTCGCCGATACGCGCCAACTCCGCCCGCAAGGCCGCCTGCGCCTTCTCCGCCAGCGGCTGCCCGCGCCCGGACGGCACGACCGCGAGGAAGCGGTCAGGCAGCGCCGAGAGCCCTTGCCGCGGCGCGTCGAGCGCATCGCCCGAGAGGCTGGGGTAAAGCACCGCCTCCGCGCTGACCTCATCCGTAACGGCCCTCAGCGCACAGGCCATCAGGCTCGACACCAGACACGAGGCCGACCAGAGGTCATTTGCCGTACGCGCCTGCGTGACAAACTCCTGCACGCCCTCCAGCTGAAAGAGGAGCAGTTCCGGCGCGGCTTTCCCGCTCGCGGCAAACGCGCCCGGCGAGCCTTGCACGAACGCCGTGACCTCCCGTCTCCACAAATCCTTTTGATCATCCATACCTGTGTTCCCTCTGAAATGACAAAAATAATTCGATTAAAATACACGTTTTCGGGGAAAAATGCAATCATTATTTTCAGGGCCGCGCACGCCGAAAATTCGCTGAAAATTCAGCACTTGCGGAAAATAGAAAAAAGCGGTAAACTATCGCCTTTTCAAATTACGTGGAAGGAGTGGTTATCATGGATCGCGATGTATATGAACCCAGTAAACGAAATGTGAAATTGGATCGGACGATCTCGGCGTTGCTCGCCGGTGTGGCGCTTGTCGTCTATGGCGCGACGATGTCGAAGGGTGTGTTCCCCGGCACGTCGGCCTTACTGCTGGCGACGGTCGCGGGCTTTAATCCGACCGAGATGCCGTTTCACCCGTTCTTCTGTGCCATTACGGGGTGGATCAGTTCGCTTCAGGTGTTCTCGCTGCCGGGGCGCCTGACCCTGTTCAGCCTGATCTGTTCTGTGCTGGCGGTCGTGCTGATGTACAGGGTGGTGTCGTTCGTCATCCGGGACGTCATCACGGAGGAGGCGTCGAGCGAGATTGCCTCGCGCGTCTCGCGGATGGGCGGCGTGCTGGCGGCGGTGGCGTTCATGTTGTCCGTGCCGGTCTGGAGCGCGGCGACGCAGTTCCAGTACCAGAACTTCGACGTGCTGTTCCCGCTGCTGGCGGCGCAGGCGCTGGTGTGGTTCGCGGAGCGGCAGTGGCGCGTGTTCCTGGTGCTGTTCGCGGCGCTCTGCGGCGTGGGGGTGGTGGAGACGCCGCTGTTCATCCCGGCGCTGCCGCTGCTGGTCGTGTTCGCGATGTATGTGCTGTGGCGCGCGCAGGGGCTGTCGTTCTTGCGCGTGGCGTGGATGGCGGGCCTGCTGGCCGCCGTGGCGCTGACGCTGTTCATCACGGTGGCGAAGCAGTTCAGCGGCCCGGACGCGCCCTTCTCGGATATGCTGCTGCAGATACTGAACGGGCACAAGCAGCAGCTGCGCGGGTGGCTGCCGCAGTCGGGTTGGATCATGATTATCATCACGGGCATCCTGCCGCTGCTGATCTCGCTGCTGACGATCTTCCGGGGGTTGAACAACGAGCGCTCGCAGAGCCAGTATATCCTGCATATCGTGCTGAGCGTGCTGGTGGTTAGCGCGTTGATGGCCATCCCCAACTTCTCGCCCTGGTACTACTTTAAACAGTACAGCCAGTTGCCGTCGGGGGTGTACGCGATGACCGCGATGACCGCGGGCTACCTGTTCGCGTACTGGTATCTGCTGCTGAAGGTGCGCAAGAGCAACCGCTCGTATGAGGTGACGCACAGTGTGCGAAAGGTGGGCGAGTGGCTGGGCGTGATCATCGCCTACCCGTTCGCGCTGCTCCTCGTGATCGTGTCGCTGCTGAACGCGCTCGAGTGCAAGAGCACGCGCGGCGCGTTCGCGGACCGTTGCGCAAAGGCAATCCTCGACCGGATGGGCGAGCGCACATGGCTGATCACGGACGGCCGCCTCGCGCTGGAGCCGCACTTGCAGGTCATGGCCCAAGCCCGCGGCATGGAGCTGAACCTGATTTGCCTCCACTTCGACAACAACAGAACGTACCTCAAATCGCTTTGGGAACTGATCGAGGAGCGCCAGCTCTTCACGGACGCGGACAAGCAGAAAATGAAGACCACGCTGGCTCTGGGCGTGATGCCGTTCGTCCAGGACTGGTTTGCGATGGACAAGGACGTGGGCTCGAAAGTCGCGATCATCGGCCTCCCCGATTTCTGGTACTCGGCCGACCTCACGCCGGTCCCCGACTTCTTCATGTTCAGCGGCAGCCGCGACATCAAGGAGTTTCAGGGCAGACCGCTGCTGGATGAGTACATGGCGTTCTGGCAGAGCATGGACGCGCCGCTGTTCGTCAAGAAGGACACCGAATATGACCCGCTGAACGCCATGCGCAATAGCCTGCGCCGCAACATGGGGTTCGTCGCAAACAACCTGGGCGTCCTGCTGGAGGACTTGGGTAACGACAAGGACGCGCTGAAGGTTTACACCTACGTGTACAAGAACATTGACCCCGAAAACATCTCGGCGCTGTTCAACCGCTTCGAGATGGTGCGCAGAGACTCGGAGGCGACTCAGGCCATGCGGGACACGATTGAGAAAGAGATCAAGCTGTTCATCGCCAACGTCAAGCACAAATACTCGCTGTGGTCGCTCTCGCGGTATTACGGCTATGTGCGGTCGCCGGAGCTGTTCGCGAAGATGGGGCACAACTGGGCGATCTCCGGGATGGATGCGGCGGCGCGGGCGGCGCGGGACAGGGTGATTGATTTCCTGCCGGAGAACCAGCGCATCGAGGCCATGAAGGCGCTGTCGCTCATGCTGAACCTGGCGGACAAGAACGAGACCGAGAAAATCTACTCGGACCTGCTCGAGAAAGACCCGGAGAACACCTCGGCGATGGTCGGGCAGGCCCGCCTGGCGATTCAGATGGGTGCGCTTGAAAAAGCGAAGTCGTGGCTGGAGCAGGTCGCCAAGCTGGACGAGAACAAGAGCACCGCGCTCGGTATCGAGTGGGCCACCATCCACCTGCTGAACAATGACGTGGAGAAGGCGCGGCGCATCCTTCAGGAGACGACCGACCTCCAGCCCAAAAACATTCAGGCGTGGGGTATGCTGGCCTTGCTGCAGCTCCAGCTGGACGAGATTGACGAAGTTGCCAACATCACCCTGAAACGCATGGAGAACCTCGCGGGGGCTGACAACTATTACGTCCAGATCACACGCGCACAGCTGTTCCTGCGCAAAGGCGCGGCGTTCCGCAATCAGGCGCGCGAATCGTTCATCCGCGCCTCGATGCTGCGCCCCGACATCTTGGGCGTCAAGGACGTGATCCTCCAGATTGACATGGAGATGAACGACCTGGAGTCCGCGGAGAAACACGCGCGGCATATCTTGCGGGCGAACCGCGACCATGCGCTCGCGAATTACGTGCTGGGGTCGGTGCGCCTGCGCGAGGGCGCGTACGGCGATGCCGAAGACCTCCTCAAACGCTGCGTGAGCGTCGAGGAGATACCCGCCGCGCTGAACGACTTGGCCGAAGTCCTGTGCCGCATCAAGAAACTGGACGAGGCCGAGACGTTCGCACGCCGGGCCGTGGAGAAAACGCCTGACCTCTACATCGCATGGGAGACGCTCGCGTCCATCCTGCTCGAGGCCAACAAGAACCTCGACGAGGCCGAGCAGATGGTGGAGAAGGCGCTGTCGCTCCACAGCGGGGATGCACGCGTCAAAATCACGCTGGCACGTATCCAGTTCAAGAAGGGCGACATCGAGAGTATGCGCGAAACCATCCGCCAAGTCAAGACGCAGCTCGACACCCTCCCGCCGTATGACCGCGAGGTGCTGGCGAAACTGGAATCCGAGGTTGCGGCGCGGCGGAGGTAAAGCCGCGCCTCCGAGCTACAGGGAGGGGATGCGAATATGCGGAGCATTTTGTTTGGCACACGGATGATGCGGGTTTGGGGGATCGTCGCTGATCAAAAACGGGCAGCCGTGTGTATCGCGTGGATTGGCCTTTCCCTCGTTCTCCGCGCGGAGGTGCGCTGGGGCGGGAACGGCGTGTCCCCCAACAGCGTGTCCCCCGCGAAAAACCTGCCGTCCGCGCTGGACGAGGGCGGCGCGACGCTCGTGTGGGAACTCCGGCTCGGCACGCACCAGTATTCCATCCCCACGATTGACCGCGGCCGCGTTTACCTCGGCGTGAATGATGGCGGCGTGACGCGCGAGGGTTACCGCCCCAGCGGCGGCGGCTCGGTCCTGTGCGTCGAACTCGCCACGGGCAAGACGCTCTGGGAACTCCCCGTCCCACGCTATGCGGGGGGTACGCGGAACCCCTACTATTTCGACCACTGGAAATGCGGCATCGCCTCCAGCCCTGTCGTCATCGGCGACCGCGTGTATGTCGTCGGCAACCGCGGCGACGTCCTCTGCCTGAACCGCCACGGCCAGGCGAACGGGAACACCGGGCCCTTCACCGACGAGATCAACTACATGGGCATTTCAGGCGAGGGCGCGGTGCTCCTGCCCACGGACGGCGACATCATCTGGCGCTTCGACATGCTCACCGAATGCGGCGTGATTCCGCACGACACCGTCGCCAGCACCATCCTCTTCGTCAACGGCCTGCTCTACGTCTGCACCTCAAACGGCACTGACCACGGGCACGTGGAGGTACGCGCCCCTGACGCGCCGACCCTCATCGTGCTGGACGCGGCCACGGGCCGCCTCGTCGCGCGTGACCACGAGAACATGGGGCGTAACCTGCTCCACGGCAACTGGTCGTCGCCCGCGCATGGCGAGGTCAACGGCAAAGGTCTCGTCTTCTTCGGCGGCGGCGACGGGTTCGTCTATGCCTTCCACGCCATCGAGAACGTGAAGCCAGGCGAGGTCCAGACCCTCAAACGCGCGTGGCGCACCGACGCCAACCCCGCGCATTTCCGCATGAAAGACGGCGAGAAAATCCCTTACGCCACATGGGCGAACAAACAGAAATTCGGCCCCTCCGAACCCATCTGCACGCCCGTGTTCCACGACGGCAAAGTCTTTGTCGCGATTGGCCAGAGCCCTGTGCACGGGCTGGGCGACGGGTGCCTGAGTTGCCTCGACGCCGCCACCGGGGCCGTCGTGTGGCGCACGGAAAAAATTGACCGTTCACTCGCCACCGCCGCGATTGCCGACGGCATCATCTACCTCCCCGACGAGAACAGTACCCTCCACGCATTTGACGCCGCGACAGGCGAGACCATCTGGACGCACGACGTGAAGACGACCGTCTGCTACGCCAGCGCATTTGTGGCGGACGGCAAAGTCTATCTCGGGACCGAGCGGGGCGACTTCTGGATTCTCAAGGCCGGGCGCGAAAAGGAAGTCCTCTTCCACACGCGCCTCCCCAGCCCCCCCATCACCGTCGTCGCGACGGACGGCCTGCTCCTGCTCCCACTCCAAAATCGCCTGCAAGTTTACCGTCCAAACAAGTAAAGGGGAACATGGATGAAAAGACAGGCCTCCCTCCTCACTTTGATTGCAGCATCGCCTATCATAGTTGCTATGATAGTATTTTAACCCAGATTACGCATTAGGGTAATAAAAAGGTGGTGCGGGCATTCCTGCCCGCAATATAGCAATGTGATTATACATTGATATATGATAACCCCAAAGGGGTTTCCTCTTATAGCCCAGGGTTGCGCGTATCCGCGCTACCCTGGGGACGG
>Ga0123353_10014778_pt1 | contig 11283 bp, 10 predicted proteins | sample TergutLab28metaG_3_FD_92763 | JGI IMG/M metagenome (GOLD analysis project Ga0123353, IMG submission 92763) | Labiotermes labralis P3 segment gut microbial communities from Petit-Saut dam, French Guiana - Lab288 P3 | ecosystem: Host-associated > Arthropoda: Insects > Digestive system > Gut ... | reverse complement strand
GTTAACGCTATGGCCCTTTTGCCCCCTGCCTTCGTCAGAAAAGCTTTTTATTACGGTCGAGTACCATAAGAGTACACTCCCTCCATAAAAAGCTTTTCTTCCTTGGCAGGAGCCAAAATTGCCTGTAGCGTTAACAGGCCCTCCTAGTGCTCTTCGCCGTAATCGAATGCTCACTTGAATTTGAAGCTCCAACTGCCCTTGTCGGTTTGCACTTCAACTTCTTGAACAGTAGGATTAAATGTTGCCAATGTGACTGATTGTCCGAATTTAAGAATCGTCGGCAATTGAGGTGAGCTATTAAAAATCGCTGTTCTTCCACGATTGAGTTTGACATCCTGAATAGTCACTATGTGTGCAATAGAAGTGACGCTTACAAGAACCCCGGCATTGGCGCCTGGCTTGACTTTTACTTCTACAGGAGATTTTTCGGCAGCACAAACAGTGGCCCCAAACAGCATGAGCAGCACCAGGGGAATAATGATATTTTTGAGCTTCATCATGGCCTCCGGTGAGTAAGTGTGGATATCGCCAAATTGACGGCCGGTTGGCTGAATGTCCAGACGGATGAAAACAGTCAGGTACGACAGGGGGAAATAGAGCGGAAGCAGGCAAGATGATGGAGCCGGTAGCCTTATAGGCTTTCTTTCAGCGCCTCAGTCGGCGCGTCATCTTGCCCCCCTTCCTTGGCATTGCGCAGGCGTTTTTTTCTTCATTTGCGGCATAGATGCCAGCAATAATCTGGCGCATGACGTCAAGCCCGCTGGACGGCGAAAAAGGCATCATGATGACGTTGGATTTAGCATGCCCGGCCACATGATGCGCCATATCCATATACTGAACCGAAAGCAGGATGGCGGATGCCTCATCTGGATTCATTCCAGCTTTTTTAAGTTCTTCCGCGGATTGGCTGATTCCCTTGGCAATCTCGATACGCTGGTCCGCCGTGCCTTCACCTTGCAGCTTCTTGCTCTCAGCTTCAGCTTTGGCCGCTGCGACCATGCGCACGCGCATGGCTTCCCCTTCATATTCAGCGGCTTCTTTATCACGCTTGGCGGCGTTAATGCGGTTCATGGCCTCTTTGACCTTGGCGTCCGGATCGATGTCGGTAATCAGGGCTTGGTGGATGCTAAACCCATAGTTACTCATAATTTTTTGCAAATTTTCCAAAATGGTTTTTGCGATTCCATCTTTGCACTCGAAAACGGCATCAAGTTCCATCTTCGGCACTTCGGCACGCACGACATCAAATACGTAGGAACGAATTTGTTTAGCTGGCTCACTCAGTTTATAGAAGGATTTGTAAACAGCCTCCTTGTCATCTTCCACCCGATACTGGATCGCGATAATCATTTCCACAAAAACATTGTCTTTGGTCTTGGTCTCAACATCGACATCAAGCTGTTGCAGGCGCAGGTCAGTCCGCCCAGAAACCTGCTCAATGAACGGCAGCTTGAAATTTATGCCTGGGCCGACGACGCGTACAAATTTACCGAAACGTTCGATGACGGCCATGGTTTGCTGCCGGACAAAAAATATCGCTGACCAAATAATAAGGGCCAATAAGGCGAGGCTAATCACCAATTCGACTATTCCCATAAGCTCTCCAACAGAGATCGTCAATTAAATAAGCGAGGTCTGGATGGGGTGTTCTTTAAACGTAACAGAGGCAGCAACAAAAAGCTAGTGTCGCGTGACGCGGCGCCAGAGCAGTTTACCATTGAAAATGTTCAACTGCTCTGCCTTGCGGCAGCCGTTAGGCGACAATCTCAAAGTGAAAATGCTCCAGCTAATCATCATTCGCCTGCTTCCTGCGCATCTCGTTTTCATCCTTGTACAGCTTGTAAGTCACGGAGTCGATGAGCGCCTGCCAACTGGCCTCGATGATATTGAAGGAAACACCGACAGTAACCCACTTGGCGTTCTGATCAGTGGATTCAATCAACACGCGCACTTGTGATCCGGTTCCTTTATGTTCACTGGTGGCGGCAAGCACACGTACTTTGAAATCTATCAGGCGCATTTCCTTGAGGCGCGGATAAAAGCCGGACAAGGCTTTGCGCAGGGCGCTATCCAGGGCGTTGACAGGGCCTTCGCCAAATGCGGCCGTATGTTCAATGGCTCCTTCAACTTCAAGAGTCACCGTGGCTTCGGACAGTGGAGCGCCATCGTTGTTCTGCTTGGAGTCCAGAACCCGGAACTGGATCAGTTTGAAGAAATCCCGCACGCCGCGGCGGCCCAGTTTGCGCAGCAGCAGAAGTTCCACCGAGGCCTCGGCTGCCGCGTAATCATAGCCGTAGCTGGCCTTTTGCTTGAGGTCAGCCAGAAGCCCTTTGACCACGGGTTCGTCCTTGTCCAGATGAAACCCGAAGCGGCGGGCCATAGACACGATATTGCTGCGTCCGGCCAGTTCTGTGAGCAGAACGCGCTGCTCATTGCCCACTTCCAGGGGTTTGATGTGCTCGTACAAGGCCGAATTGCGGTTGACCCCGCTTACATGCACACCGCCTTTGTGCGCAAAAGCGGAACGGCCCACAAAGGGCTGGCGACTGAATGGCGCCATATTGGCCACTTCCGCCACGTAGGTGGAAACTGCCCGCAACATGGGCAGCCTGCCCTCGGGCAAGCATCGGTATGCCCCGTCATACTTGAGTTCAAGGATCGGGATTAAGGAACACAGGTTCGTATTGCCGCAGCGCTCACCGATACCGTTGATCGTGCCTTGAACCATACCGGCCCCTGCCTCTACGGCGACCAAGGAGGTGGCGACCGCCAACTCGCAGTCGTTGTGCGTATGGATGCCGATAAAAGCCTTGGGCAGTTCCTTGCGAATCCTCTTTGTGGCGGCGGCAACAAAATCAGGCAGGCTGCCGCCGTTGGTATCGCAGAGCACCAGCGTGTCCGCGCCGCTCTCATGGGCTTTTTTCAGAGCGGCTATGGCATAGTCCGGATTGTGTTTGAACCCGTCAAAAAAATGCTCGGCATCAAAAATGACTTCCGACACATTTTTTTTCAGCAGAGCCACGGAATCCGCAATGACTTCAAGGTATCGTTCGTTGGTAACCCGTAGCGCTTCATGCACGTGCAGATCCCAGGTCTTGCCGACAATGGTCACAACAGGCGCTTTGGCAGCGATGAGAGCGGCCAGGTTTTTATCATGGGCCGCCGTGTTGCCGGGATGATGGGTGGAACCGAAAGCCGCAATGCGTGCGCTTTTCAGGCTGTACGCAGCGATTTCCTTAAAAAACGCCGTGTCCACGGGGTTGGATCCGGGCCATCCGCCTTCAATGTAGTGCAGACCGAGTTCATCCAGCTTCAGAGCGATTTTTATCTTGTCTTCAAGAGACAGATTAACTTCTTCCGCCTGATTGCCGTCACGTAGCGTGGTATCGTAAATGATGATGTTTTTCATGGATTAGTCTTCAAGGTACGAACCTTTGTCGAGCTCAAAAGCGTCGTGCAGCGTGCGCACGGCGAGTTCAGTATACTTTTCCTCTATGATGCAGCTGATTTTAATTTCGGAAGTGCTGATCATGATAATATTGATATTTTCCTTTTTGAGCGCGGCAAAGGCTTTTGCGGCAACACCGGAATGACTTCTCATGCCCACGCCGATGGCGGAAATTTTGGCCACGCTGTCGTCATGCAACACTTCAATGCCGCCCACGCTTTTGCTTACCTCTTCCATGATTTCCAGTGCGCGGTTCAAGTCCTTGCGGCTCACGGTAAAGTTCATGTCGGTCACGCCGTCCCGACTGGGTGTTTGCACAATCATATCCACCGAGAGCCTGGCCTCGGCCAGAGGGCCGAAAATCGAGGCGGCAACGCCGGGCGTGTCGTGCACAGAGCGCAGGGTAATGCGGGCTTGATCCTTGTCATAGGCGATACCGGAAACCATAATGTTTTCCATACTCTGATCCTCTTGTGTTACCAGGGTGCCGGGGGCGTCGGAAAAGGTGCAGCGCACCAGAACCGGAACCTTGAATTTTTTTGCGAATTCCACGGAACGAATTTCCAGAACCTTTGCTCCCATACTGGCCATTTCGAGCATCTCGTCATAAGACACCAGTTCCAGTTTGCGGGCCTTGGCGCAAAGGTTGGGATCCGTTGTAAAAACCCCTTCAACATCCGTATATATTTCGCAAAGCTCCGCTTTTGCGGCAGCGGCAAGAGCCACGGCGGACGTATCAGAACCCCCGCGACCCAAGGTGGTGATGCGGCCGTCTTCAGTCACGCCCTGGAACCCGGCGACAACCAGCACATCGTGGTCACGGAACAGGGCTTCAATGGTCTCGGTATCTATTTTTTTGATTCGGGCCTTGCCAAAGGTATCATTACTTACAAGCCCAATCTGACCACCAGTGCAAGAGCGGGCCTTGATTCCGGCATCCTTGATCAGCATGGCGAACAGAGCCACGGAAATCTGCTCACCGGTGGAAATCAGCACATCACATTCCGCAGGGTCAGGGCTATCCGACCACTCACTGGCCAGGGTCAACAGGCTGTTCGTCTCTCCCGCCCTTGCGGAGAGCACGACCAGTACCTTGCAACCGCTGAGCAGGCCGGTGCGGACTTTTTCCAGCACATGCAGCATGCGCTCCTTGGTCGCCACGGAAGTGCCTCCGAATTTTTGAACCATAATGCGCATAAAGGGTCATCCTGGCTGTTGAGGGTACACGGGAGTTATAAGACCAAGGCAACGTTCCCCACGGGGGCCGAGGGGAGTGAAGGTTGCCCGTCGAAGGCCCGTGGCGTCGCAGGCCGCCAGTTTGCAAGCAATGCCATCGTGAGGCAGAGCTTGTGCTGCCAGGCGTTCCGACCATTCCACCACGGTAAGCACAGCGGCGTCATCCAGTGATTCTTCAAGCGCCTGGTCAGAGCATTCGGAGTCCAGACGATATAAATCAAAATGATGCACTTGCGGTGCAGTACAATATATATTGCAGATGGTAAAGCTGGGGCTGGCCACTTCCGCATCAAGACCGCCGGGTAAGCTTTGCACCAGCATACGTACAAGGGTGGTTTTTCCCGCTCCGAGATCACCATACAGCAACAACGCGCCGGGATTGCACCCGGCCAAAGCTTCAGCCAGAACCCGCCCGAGCCGGTCCGTATCCTCAAGTGAGGTCAGATTTATACTGATCGCTTGCACAGTTCATTCCAGGCCAGAGGCACAGTATCAGCGATATCCCGGGCCAGATGGCCCAAGGGGGACTTTTGCGCGAGCAGTTCTCCCGCCCGGGCGTGCAGGTAGACCGCGAGTTTCGCGGCATCGAAAGAAGCCATGCCTGTGGCTGCCAATGCTCCGCACATACCCGCGAGCACATCTCCGGAACCGCCCACGGCCAAAGTCGGCACGGCCGTGGGACAGAGTATGGTTGCTGCGTCTTTTTTACCGATCAAGGTTCCGGGGCCTTTCAGTACCAATACGGCTTCACAGGCCGCAGTAAGGGCCGCCAGAGCGCCGGGTCGGTTATTTTGAACCGACAGTATCCGGGAATGGTGATCCGCCCCGGCTGCCGTGCTGTGAACAGGCATAAGTCCGGCCATTTCACCCGGATGGGGCGTAAGGATATCGGCGCTGCCCAACAAGGATAAGGGGAGCGGTGCGGCGCTATTTTCAGCCGATCCCGGCGTCGGCTCCATCCGGGGAGAGCGAAAACAGTACAAAGCATCAGCATCAATGACAATAGGCGCGCGTTCTGTTTTTTCAAGTAAAACTTTAACTAAATATTGTACGGCATGAGTTCTGCCCATGCCCGGACCAATGACCACGGCATCCGGGGTAATCATATTGGTGATGCGCTCCAGTTCAGCGCTGTTCTCTTCTTCCCAGCGCGTCCCTGTACCTACAAGGTGTTCCATAATTTCCGGAAAACATCCCGGACAGGGCAAAGCGCCGGGGCGAGCCACATGGACCAACCCTGCGCCGACGCGCAAACTCCCCAGCGCGGCAAGAAAGGGAGCTCCGGACATGCCTTCCGAACCGCCGATAATCAGCACCTTTCCGGCCTTTCCTTTATGGCGAAAAGAAGAGGGGCGGGGCCAGCCGCCCTTTTCCGGGGCAAGCAGTTCCCATGAAGGAGCAATCATGGTGCGCACGGCCAAAGGGATGCCGACCCGGCGTACGGCAACATGGCCGGTATATTCCGCGGCTTCAGGGAAAAACAAACCGGGTTTGCCTGCTTCAAAGCAGACTGTGGCATGGGCTTTCACTGCTTCAGGACGAGCTTTGCCGGTCAAGCCGCACAAGCCCGAAGGGATATCCAGCGAAAAAACAAAGGCGTGTTCACGCCACTGGTTAATGAGCGAAACGTAGGCCAGTTCTTTGGGGCGCAAGTTGTCCTGAAGACCCGTACCGACAATGGCATCTATAATAACATGAGGGGCATGCCATTCCAAAGGCAGCTCCGGCCCATCGTCATGGCTTGCATCCAGAAAATTCACACCTACGCCGCGGGCTATGGCAGTATGCTGCGCCGCCGTCCCTTGTATATGCGCGGGTGCGGCAAGAGCACACACAAGCACAGTGCAGCCTTCGTCATACAGCAGCCGGGCCAGGGCCGCGCCATCACCGCCGTTATTGCCCTTGCCCGTGAAAATCAGGATTTTCGTTTCCGATCTTAAGGCAACATGACGTTTTAGTTCTCGCAGCGCAGCTTGGGCGGCATTTTCCATCAATAAAAGGGTCGGGATGCCGAACTGCTCTGCGGCTGCTTCATCCCACCGGCGCATTTCTTCCGGAGTAGGCAAAGGAACTGTGAGAGGCGGAAGTTTCATGACGTTCCTTTTGGGCTTTGTAGTGACTCCAGCACCACAACAGCTCCCGCGGTATCTCTGGCATGGGTCAGAGACAAATGGGCATGGGTGACGCCAAGCTCACGCGCGCGCGCCAGCGCGTTGTCGTGAAAAAGTATCTCCGGCTTGCCGGAAGCAAGAGACAGGATACGGATATCCCTGAACCAAATGCCGCCGGTAAACCCGGTTCCCAAGGCTTTTGCCCCGGCCTCCTTGGCCGCGAAGCGCGCCGCAAGACGGGCAACGCTGTGCGCGGAAAGAATATCACATCCGGAGGAAAAATTCGCGTCAACCTCAGATGGGTGCAGCACCTTGTTCACAAAACGCAGGCCGAAACGCTCCAAAGCATGCCGGATGCGTTTAATTTCCACAAGGTCTATGCCGAGGCCGACGATCATAGTGTCAACAGGCCCTAAATTATCAAGAGCATTAATGGTTGGGTCTTTTTCCTGAAAAAGGATTTATCGCCGCTTGTCAGGTGGATTGTCAAGAACCACTATGGAAAAAGCGGACACGGTGGTGGACTTGCCAGAACAGGCAGGGTATGACAAAAACCTTATTGGGCCATTTCGGGCCCCATAGTTTATGCTCTGCTTCAGGGCCAGTTAACGCTATGGCCCTTTTGCCCCCTGCCTTCGTCAGAAAAGCTTTTTATTACGGTCGAGTACCGTAAGAGTACTGCTCTGCTCTCGATTCCCGTATGGCTCGAAGACTCGCCAACGGGAACAGCCCCTTCGGGGCTGCCGTTGGTCGGGCTCCCTCCATAAAAAGCTTTTCTTCCTTGGCAGGAGCCAAAATTGCCGATAGCGTTAACTGGCCTTGGGGCAAACGGTTGTTACATTTGGAGAATATATGTATTTTCAAGACGTTATTATGACTCTTCAAAGTTTTTGGGCTTCGCGCGGCTGTGTAATTGAACAGTCGTTCGATGTGGAGTGCGGCGCGGGCACGTTCAATCCGGCCACCTTTCTGCGCGTTATAGGGCCAGAGCCCTGGAATGTTGCCTATGTGGAAGCCTCCCGCCGTCCCACTGACGGGCGCTACGGTGAAAACCCGAACAGACTGCAACACTATTTTCAGTTTCAGGTGATTCTGAAGCCGTCACCGGACAATGTACTGGAACTCTACCTGGAAAGCCTTCGCGCCCTTGGCATTGATACTGCGAAGCATGATATCCGCTTCGTGGAAGATGATTGGGAGTCTCCGACATTGGGCGCTTGGGGGCTTGGCTGGGAAGTGTGGCTCAATGGTATGGAAGTAACCCAGTTCACTTATTTTCAGCAGGTGGGCGGCATTGATCTTGCGCCGGTCAGCGCGGAAATTACCTATGGTCTCGAACGCTTGTGCATGTATCTCCAGGAAAAGGAATCCGTATACGATCTGGCCTGGAATGAGCATGTCGCCTATGGCGATATTTACCACCGCAATGAAGTGGAGCAGTCCCGTTTTAATTTTGAAGTCAGTAACGCTGAGATGCTGCTGCGCCATTTTAACGATTTTGAACGCGAGGCCCTTGCACTGGTGGAAAAAGGACTACTGTGGCCGGCTTATGATTATATCCTGAGGTCCTCCCACACCTTTAACCTGCTGGATGCCCGCGGGGCCATCTCCATTACTGAACGTACGGGGTATATAGGCCGGGTGCGGAACCTCGCTTCTTCCGTGGCCCGGCTCTATGCCGAGCAACGCAAGGAAATGGGCTATCCCATGTTGCGTAAATAGGGCCGCTGCTCCGGCACATCATTAATTTTATTTCGCAAGACCAGTAATTCCAAGGAACTATCATGCTATCTTTTGTTCTTGAAATAGGTACTGAAGAACTGCCGGCCCGATTTCTTGCCAATGCCGAAAAAGAGCTGGCAGAGCGTTTCAGCGCTGCCCTTGGCGAATTGGGGTTGACCTTTTCCGGCCTGACCTTGTGCGCCACGCCGCGTCGCCTGACCCTGCATGTCAGCCAGATGAACGAGACAACGATCACCCGTGAAGAAGTAATTACCGGCCCGCCCTTAAAGGCCGCCTATGACATGGGCGGACGGCCCACCCGTGCGGCAGAGGGTTTTGCCAAGACGCAGGGCGTCGAACTTGAGAATACCTTTACCCTGGAGACGGAAAAAGGCGCATATCTCGCCGTGCGCAAAACTCTAGGCGGAGGCGATGCGCTGGGCATTTTGGCTGCCGCCTGTCCCGCTGTCATTTCCGGTCTGCCTTTTCCCAAGCGAATGCGCTGGGGAAGCGGCGACAGCACCTTTGCCCGCCCCATACGCTGGATTATGGCCTTGCTGGGCGACACCGTCGTGCCTTTCAGCGTGGGTATGGTGACCTCAGGCAGGGAAACCTACGGCCACCGGGTACACGGCCCCGGTCCCTTTATTTTGCAAAACGCGGCCGACTATTTTTCTCTTATGGAACAGCAATGCGGCATTACAGTGCGGGACACCGAGCGCCGTCGCATAATAAAAGAGCAGGGCAATGCCTTGGCCGCCGGAAAGAAAGGGACAATCCTGTGGAAAGAATCCCTGCTTGAAGAGGTGCAAGGCTTGTGCGAACGCCCGGTTCCCATCCTGGGAGGTTTTGATCCCAGCTTTCTTGAAGTGCCGCGCGAGGTGCTGCTCACCAGCATGGAAAGCCACCAAAAAAGTTTTGGTCTTGAAGGGGAGAACGGCGGGCTGCTGCCGTACTTTCTCACTGTATTGAACGTCACTCCCAAAGATCTCCCTTTGGTGCAAAAAGGTTGGGAGCGGGTACTGCGGGCGCGGCTTGAAGACGCTCGCTTTTTCTGGAAGTCGGATCTTGCCGGCGCAAGCATGGATGCCTGGCTTGCCGCGTTGGATTCGGTTATTTTTCTTGCCCCGCTAGGCAGCATGGGAGACAAAACCCGCCGTATAGAATCCCTGTGCGGATGGCTCGCGGACAATGTGCGGTGCAATGCGTCGGAGACAAGCCTGACCAAAGAGGAGGCCATGCGGGCGGGACGGCTCTCCAAGGCGGATCTTGTTTCTGAAATGGTCAAGGAGTTTGACACCTTACAGGGCATCATGGGCGGTATTTACGCCTACCGCTTTGGGGAAACACAAAATGTCGCGGACGGCATCGCGCAGCACTATCTGCCTGCCGGGCCGGACAGCCCGGTACCTTCAAGTGTATACGGGGCTTTTGTATCCATTGCGGACAAAGCAGATACCCTGGCAGGATGCTTCGGCCTGGGCATGATCCCCACCGGCACGGCAGACCCATATGCCCTGCGCCGTGCGGCTCTCGGCATCGCCCGTATTGCCCAGGAAAAAGGCCTGCGTTTTGATGTCGCCGCCCTGTTCGCAAAGGCCATGGAAGGATATGGACAAAGGGACTGGAAACTCCTGCCTGAGCAGGCCTTGCCGCGCTTGCAGGAATTTTTCTCCCTGCGTCTGAAAAACCATTTTATTGCCGGAGGGGCGGAAACTCTTCTCGCAGAGGCAACACTACAGGCAGGGGCGAATGACGTATGGGTCGCCGCAGCCCGCCTTGAGGCCCTTACAGCCTTCAGCCATACCTCCGATTTTGCCGAAAGCGTGCTCACGTTCAAGCGGGCCGCCAATATTATCCGTAAGCAGGGCGAAGAGAGCGTGCAACTCACGGGCGTTTATAATCCGAACCTGTTCACGGATTCCGCGGAGCGGGAACTGGGCAAGGAACTGGAGCGTATAGCGCCTTTATTCGATGATTTGTGGAACGCGGACCGCTATACAGAGCTGTTTGTATTGCTGCGGGATTTACGACCTTTTGTGGATACCTTTTTTAACGAAGTCATGGTAATATGCGAAGAGGAAGACATACGAGCCAACCGCCTTAATCTGCTGCAAGCTTTGGTTAACCGGCTTGGCAGGTTGGCGGATTTTACCGCCTTGCAAATGTAGGTAGTACCTCAGTTTGGCGTGATACTTCGTCAGGCTTCGTTTTTTGCTCTGGTCGAGTACCGTAAGAGTACACTCCCTCCGCAAAAAACTCGCCTTCCTCGTCTGACCCCAAACTGAGACACTACCCAAATGTAACCGCTATAGAAAAGGAGAAACACCCATGCCGACCACGCCACAATCGGAATTGCTGCGCAAGGCCTTTGCTTACGTGAACGACGCCCTTAAAGAGCAGCCGGAAAAATCGCTGCATGAGCATATTGATGACGCGGCCATGCGTTTCAATCTCTCTCCGGTTGACGCTGCATCTTTGCTCCGGCTTTTTGATACAGCTTCAACAGACGGGTAGGGGCTGTTTCTAAATAAAAGATTTTGCTCCAAGAGCAAGGAATCCGGCCCTTTTTGCGAAGGGAGTGTACTCTTGTGGTACTCGACCGGAGCAAAAAGGGCCGGATGACGCAGCTATTTGGACAAAAGAATTATTTAGAAACAGCCCCTTAGAACGTTTTGAATGTAAGGCACGAGACCCTGAACGCTCCAACTTTCCCTTTGCTGCATCGCTGCATTTTGCGTGAGCTGACCTTAACGTTCAGTATCT
>Ga0123353_10014776_pt1 | contig 11283 bp, 4 predicted proteins | sample TergutLab28metaG_3_FD_92763 | JGI IMG/M metagenome (GOLD analysis project Ga0123353, IMG submission 92763) | Labiotermes labralis P3 segment gut microbial communities from Petit-Saut dam, French Guiana - Lab288 P3 | ecosystem: Host-associated > Arthropoda: Insects > Digestive system > Gut ... | reverse complement strand
TGCCTGGATCTTCAATTTAAACTTTGCCACGACAAGGTGATGATCACTTCTAATGTCTGCACCTCTTTTATTTCTTACATCTAGTAGCGATCACCTCCACTGTCGCCCAATGGCTATATGGTCTATTTGATTCTCTGTTTTATGATCCGTTGATACCCACGTCACTTTATGACAGTTCTTTTGTGGGAATATCGTTCTGCCTATGATCAAGTCATATCTAGCACAGAAATCCACTAAAAGTTGTCCATTTTCGTTTTTTTCTCCCAGACCATGTCTGCCCATAATATGTTCGAGCCCCTCATTTTCCTGGCCAACTTTTGCATTTAGATCTCCTCCTAGTATGATAATATCCCTCCTCTTTTGCTTTCTAAGTACCTCATTGAGCTGTACATAGAACGCTTGTCTTTCATCCTCTTCTGCAACTGCTGTGGGTGCATAACACTGGATCATCGCAATATTTCTAATAGTTGTCTTAAAGCGAGCCACAATTATCCTTGCTGATACGGGATGCCATTCAATCAAACTCTTCTTTGCTTCTTTGTCCATTAATATACCCACACCTTCTCTACTTTTATTATCATCAGCCTGGGGCCTTCCAGAATATATAAATGTTGTCCCATCATGAGTAATCACTTAACCAAACTCTCTCCATCTTACTTCACTCATTCCCAGTATATTCAATCCATAACTCTTCATGCAAGCCACTGCTTGTCTTAATTTTCCAGTCACTCGTAGGGTTCGTACATTCCATATCCCAATTTTTATTTCCCTTTTCATATCAAAGGTCGTCACTCTAGAATCAGCCTGGTTCTTCCTTCTTGACGTTTCTTTAATAGCTTATTTTAAGGTGTGCAGGTTATTAGTAGTTACGATTGTAGGTAATTCTTTTTGAAGGATATCAATGATTGCTCTGGCTGTTTCCAATTCTTCAAGCACTTTGTTCAGCTGGGATTTATATGCACTGCAGCTATATTCACTTATTTTATCGTTTATTTGTGGAAAAACTTCGAGCAAATCGTCTCCGATCCCTATACACTCCACCATTAAAGAAACAGTGGCGCCTTGTCTCTGCTGTCTGGGGCTTCATGGCCTGTTCTAAGGTGACATGGATTGTGAAACTCACTTATGTCATAATGAAATGATACATTTAGTTACATCTGTTCGGATTTGTGAATTGGAATGTTTGGCCCACATTTCAAATCTGACTTATCCTTCCATGGTATTTCCTCTGTTGCAAAATCATTTATAATTGAAAATTATTGCATGCTCTATTTTCTTCAACAGCAATGTCAGACTGTCAGTTCTCCTGATGATGTTAAAGTACAAAAAAATACTTCACTCCATGTGTGTGTGTGTGTGTGTGTGTGTGTGTGCATGTGATTTCTGATCATGCTCGAAATTTTTTGTTCTTTTAGATGCATTTAAAATATCAGGCATGCCTTTAACAGTCATTCCATGACACTGAAGCTTGGTGTCAAGAAAGCAGCAAAGAATGTGAAGGCTATTAACCATTCTTGGTCATATACTTAAGGGTTCCTACCTTTTAACTTCCATAAAATATCTTAATCTCAGGCAGTTTTCCTACAGAGTGGTAAAGTACATGACTTGGTTTGGCATCTGTAGTTCATAATACTGTAAGTTTGTCATGCAGAAGCTTCTTGAACGCTTGATTATCAGAAGAAAATTAACTTTTCTTTTTTACCCATTTCCCATGGTGCTATGCTGGCTAGCATCTGCCTAAAGTGCCTCCTAATTTAGGAGGTCCTAAAAAGACACAGGTGGGTGTCCAGTAGCCTTCAAAAATAATGTGACAAACCCTGCATTTGATCTCCGGCATTTTGTGCAGGCTTTTCATTAGTCAGTATCAAGTTCTGACATTATTTGAAGAACTGTTTTACAATTATGTTGACCGTTAGTTGTCTCAGAGAGACCAGGCACCTGTAGTAGTTCTTTCATTGTGCCACGTGAATGGTATCTTGCTATATCTGAAATTCTTGCTACTGAGAAAACATCAGACTTCTCAACCAAATAAGTGGAGAAACTCTGACACACATCAAAATCTTCTTTTAATTTGGCTTCAGGTGATCATTGCCCAGAGGTGTTTGTTGCAAACAGCATTCCTGCTACATGGCAGTTGCTTCTATCATTCATCAATCTTGCTTGATTACCCAAGTCTTCAAATAATTAATCCTTAGATAACAGCAAAGTTTCTTTAATGCACTTGCCTTCTGAGAATGATGACTTTGGATGTTAAATGATATGTAGTTCTCTACAAAATACTTTTAGTTCCATGGTCTTTTTTGGGTGTTAAATGATATGTAGTTCTCTACAAAATACTTTTAGTTCCATGGTCTTTTTTGACAGCATATGGAGGTGGCATCTGAATTGCCATTTGGCAATGAAGGTTATACAAACACCAAACTTGGAGTAAAGGATACATCACTTCACCATCACATACAGTAACACCGTACTACATTGCCCACCTTAACTAACTCCATGGAACAGAATCCTTCTTTAGAAGCTAACTGGTTTTCAGCTAGTCAAGAAATCCCTGGCATTTTATGGAACCCAGAGGTTCATTACCTTATTCACAAGTGCCCACCACCTGTCCCTATCCTGAGCCAGCTTGATCCAGTTCACATCCCACTTCCTGAAGATCCATCTTAATATTATCCTCCCATCTATGCCTTTGTCTCCCAAGTGGTCTCTTTCCCTCAGGTTTCCCCACCAAAACCCTCTCCTCTCCCCAAAATGTGCTACATGCCCCTGCCCATCTCATTCTTCCTGTTTTTAATATTGGGTGTGTAGTACAGGTAATTTGGCTACTCACTATGTAGTTCCTTCCACTTCCCATTAGCTTCATGTCTCTTTTTCGTTGCTTTGGTCATACCAAACTATCAGTCCAGGTCTGAGGCTTTCTGCATGAACTTTTCATAACAAGATATGTTTTTATGGTGAGGAGTTGTTAGCACCTCGCCTGACCCCTAAACTGGGTGACCACCCTTTGTCAGCTGTCTGCAAGTGCTTTTTCAATATATTCTCGGCTACGCCCCTTATTGGAGGCTGTTCCTCTATCCGCAACCTCAGTATGTGCCATGCTGTGGTGACGGACCTACGACTGCAGGGCCTGCAATTCCTGAAAATGTCTTTTACTCCTCCAGTTCGTTTGAATGCTGGTTTTCAATACTGCCAAAATGCTGCTTCAAAAAGTACAAGGGATAATATTTTAAACAACGTATTAACAGATGATAATGACAACATGACACAGTATGTTTTGTAAATATTCAAAACACATGTTTCTTCTTGTAATGTCTTGTAATTTTCTGCTAATTAATGTAAGTTCTGGGTGCAAAGCAATTTCATTTTTAACTGTCATTTCTTTCTAGCAATCTTGACAAAATACGGTATTCTGTACATACTGTATGTTCCCTCACTCGTTCTACCTTGCGTAATTTTGTATTTTTAACGTGCCTTCCAACACACCAGGTGTGTTTGGGCCATACATTTTTGTCTCATTGAACTGCATTCGTGGGAATTACCATTCTTTTTAAGAGTTGTTTTTGTTTCATGAAATTCAATGTGAAGAATTAAATCCACTACCAAATTTTGTGCAGTTTACCAATGCCACTGAAATGTGTCATTTCCAAACCTGCCAATGATGCCATTGGTTTGCCATCCATGTTCTAGAATGACCTGTGGTTTTGTTGATGGATGCTGTTAATATTTTTCTTTGCCAAGCAATTAACAATTAAAAAATGCTATGCAACACTGATCTAAATAATATTTATTTATATTTACTTTATAATGACAACTACAGAACATCATTCCTGCATCCACTGTATGCAGGTAGATAGTTTTTATTGTGTTATGTGTCTTTTGGTATACACACCATATAAACATTTCAGTGACACCCTTGATTTAAGGTTTTCCATCATTTAACATTTGGTCTTCTTCTTTGTCAGTAGGGCCTGTGGCTAATGCCATGGATGTACTGCATCCTAGAAGGCTTATTGTACTCAACATTTGGCCTTGGGCTTCCAATTTAGTAATCTCATTGTTACGTAACCTTCATTTAAGTCCTTTCTCACCATGTTCAAATCTACCACTTCAAAAGTAGACTTAAATGGTGATTCCACTGTATATATTTTTTAGCAAGTAGCTCAGCAAATGTTGTTATGTATTTTATGAGTTCATACATAATAGTGTAATTGTTAAACATTATTTTGTCAAGTTATAAGAATTTTATCTAACCTTAGTTTTATATTATGTGCAAAGAAAATATCATGTTCCTTGAAGAATTAATGCTACTGTTTCATATCAGAACATGTAAAATTGAATGTGGACTGCATTGTGATGGGATTTCAACATTAACGCATGGCACTGTGGGTAATTTACAATTCTGAAGTATATTTCTAATTTCAGTAGTCCATTCTTTACACTCATTCTTGGTATGTAACTGTGCATTAGTTGTTGTGTTTCTTATACATTTGCCTGTTAGATGCTGTAATATAACCAGAGTCTGACATGCTACCCTCTGTTTCTGTATATCAAACAGGACTGCAACTGTGAGGAAGAAGTGTCCAACACATTTATTTTATGTCCCATTGTCTGCACAGTGAATTGCTGTTTGGAATAATGTGTTCCCATATGCAACGTATAACTGTGTATTCAAGGCTAAACTTGATATATGTGATAATGACAGGCATAAAAACTGAGGTTTCATTCAGTTTGTTTTCCACACATAAAATTTCCTGACTGAGTCCAGCAAGAGGAGAAAACTTGACTGTGGACTAAGCAACTAGGCTTATTCTGTACCTCAGTTGCAGTGGTAAATAAATATAGCACATTGAAAGAATGATTATTGACAGGGTAAAATTGAGATATTTAGTAATCACAATATAGTGTGTCATATTTCAGTTTGTGTTCTTAATTGCAGAGTTTCATGTGAGTAGTGTGTGTTAATGTAAATAGCAAGACACCATCCATTCTTTATGTATTACTTCCTTTGTAAATGAGGGAATAACTGGTAGTTTTGAGTTGACAAGAAGACTGTTGTGCAGAGATACCTAACAGTTGGTTGCATTCATCAAGTGACAGATGACACGACTTGTCATTGCATTGTGTGACTGTCACATATACCAAACCCATGAGGACAGAGTACTGCCTCACTCACAATTACACATTGAGAGTGAAATTTTTCATAGGTAGAATGAAAACAAAGACAAAGTGATTAACTCTTAAGACATGACAATTGTTTCATAGGCCATCATTCTCTTGTGTTGATTCTGAAAAATAAAAACCACTAGACCATGTCTTCACAAACAGTGACTTGCCAACTTGCAAGAGAGGTGGCAGTTACTCAAAATGCTTCCAAGTCTGACCAGTTCATGTGCCAAAGGCAAATTTAGTGTACAAAGATTAAGGAAATCTCAGCAGGCAATAACATCTGTGTGGGTGACACTTGTGTTTTAGATGAAGTGTGTGGTTGTTACAAATGCATAGTTATTTCCAGATTAGCTGCTAATGCTTCCATAAAGGAAGTTACTTGGAAAAGACCAAGGAAAGGTTAGCTGTATATTTTCTTGTAAAACGTAATTTCAGGTAGAGGTTTTTATGCCTACCTTTTTCAATGGCAATAATAATTAACCTTCTTTCAGAACAATTGCACATACAGGGCTGTCACCTTAACACCCATCAATTTCAGATCATTCTCAGTACATTCTATAACCACCTTAATTTTGTGTGTGTGCTGCTACAGATTAACAGCAATAATAATTCATATTGCCTGGTCATGTATTTTAACAGAGATAGTGAAAATGTCTGGTTATATGCCTGCTGCATTATACAGGATACTGTACCTTTCAAAATTAGATGCCTAAAACCCAACTTGCAGTCCATATTTGTGTTATCTTCCTATGAGTGCCTTATGTAAGTATGCATAAGAGCTGTTGATAATATGTAATTTTGTAAACTTTCATAAATAATAGCAACGTGTATTAAGTATTTACTAATATACATTTTCTATTGTGGCTACGAAAATTACTTCAGTGTATTCCAGATTAACGTGGAAACACATTTCAAAGTGTAGGATGGACATTTGTCAAGAAAGATAATATTCCTTCTTCCGTCTCCAGCGGACCTATACATTGTTACCGCGGCTTTTACATTGTTCAATTTCTGTAGTCCAACCTGAAGTACATCCATGTTAAAGTTCTTCAACGCACTTATATTCCATGTTTACACACTTTTGTTTTTTACAACTGGCAACATGTGATGATGGGTTTAGTCCTTAGATCCCTATACTGATGTTTGATGGTTTATATATTTTGTTAATTATTCCACACAGTGATTTCTGGGTTTTAATACTGAGATACTAAGACAGGAAAGAATTTTTTGTTTTGGAAAGATTCTGTTGTTGGTGTGTACCCTTACGATGCAGTATAAGTATGCCATATATACCTCTTTTCGCCGCCTCTGCTGAAAACTCAAAGATGTGAGCCTGTGGGGAAGGATTATTGTTTACAAAACACTCATCCCGCTAATCGTACTGTATGGGAATGAAACATGATCACTTTCCCAAGAGTGCCAGATAATTGATTCGTTCCCTTGTGAGAAAAGTCCTTGACGAGAGAATATTTGGACGAAACATGTGAATGGCATCGGGAGAATACAGTACAATGAAGAACTGTACAGATTTATGAGGACACTGCCGTCGTTTTGTACCACGTTCGTGCCGACCTGCGGCATAGACATGTTAATACTTCTGTCATCCCCAACTAATACCACTGATACACTTGAGTAATCCATGCCATTGTCATGCACATCCATATGGTCTGTGCACACAACTATGATGAGTAGGGACAATTTTGCACCATTTGAATTCAAAATACACAATCATTTGGCAGCCATCTTATGTCGAATTAACCTCGAACTCAATCACAGATCACTGGAGTTACACATGGGTAGTAGCATTTCGTTGGTGTTCGTTGTATTGGTCAGTGTCCTGCCGAGCTGTAGTCCCGTGATTGCATTAAAAGCGTAGTCACGTTGTATGACTGATCCTTGCGTAATATAAGTTGGCCACTAAAGTAGGCGAAGTGCATACGAGTATAAATATGTTGGGATAAGTGTTGAACATCAAACGTATTTTTGTGTCGTGTCACTGAATTTTGATGAAAACGTACATTCCTGTGGTAAGTGCATACTCTGAAAAATTATCGTGTATTAGTAAGAGTACTAATATGTGTACTGAATTTATGCTAGTTGTGTGATAGTGAATGGGTTACGGTCGGAGTGAGAGGAGTCGGGGTTTGATTCCAGACTGATGCATGGTTTTGTTTGCGCTTGTGAAGGTGATTACCGCCGAATTACGCCGAGTTTTAGAATGCGTGGAGGAGGTATAGCCACACTTCCACACATGGCTTGAGGAGCGTAGTGACAGTTTTTTTTTTGGTATGGTACTAATAAGGAAGGAATATGAAGCAAAAGATGTACATGACGTACCACTTCATGAATACTAAATTGATCACTTAAAGTAGCATGACAGATGCATAAAGTTGCGCCAGTTTAGGCGTTCTTTATTTTAAAAAAAAATGCATTATGTGGGTACCACGTCTCCTAGTAACAGCAATTGAACCCCTTAATGCGATTTCAATTAAATTTCTTGTAGGAATTAAAAAAAAAAAGTCAAGCAAGCGTGGTTTTCATGAAAATCGGCTGAGTGGTCGTTAATGGATATTCATCCATACTTTTCACGTTCAGTACCCGATTTTGTTGAAAATCGGTGTGAGAACTTCATAGGCATATCTTATTGGTTTCGGGTTGCATAAGTTTTAAAGATCTCTGACCTAGTGGTCCGCAAATTCTTTTCTGGACGCCAAATGTCCCGGGTTTTTCCAAGTCAGAATGAATTTCTGACAATGCAAAAATAGAATCATTTCGCCACTGTGGGAGGAAAGTTCTGTTGGAGCAGGACTGCCGTTAGCCAGTAAGAGGGGAATAGGAGAGGTAGAAGAAGATGCTTATCTGGTGATTACGGAGTCAGAAAGGATGAGGCATGGATGTGACAGGGAAATTATCTCATTTTTAGTAATAGAAAAGAACTCGTTTTTTTTCAGTGCGCGGAAGGTTGAAAATTTAATAGCGACTTGCTACGGGCTGAACGGTCGGGGGTTTGAAACCCGGTAGGGGTAAGAGATTGTCTATTCTCCAAAACCGCCTAGGTCGGCCCTGGGGCCCACCCAGCCGCCTAGTCAATGGGTACCGGGGTTCCTGCAAGGGCTTGAGCGGCTGGGGCGTCCAGCACCTATCACATCTCATCTAGTGCCGAGGTTACGAATGAACTGAACTGTGCCTCTGTTTCCCTTATATGACTTCATGGCGTGGGTGTTAACCACTCGCCTCCCTGTAGTGCCGAGGTTAATAAGGACTGGAGCTAAACATTGTTCCTCCTGTATATCGTGACTCCTTCCCCCCACACGCAAAACCTAAATGTTAAGTCTACCTGCTTTTGACTTTTAAAAATGGGCTGCCTAGATCAGCACATAACGCTGCTGAGTCATTGTGAGTTGTGTAAGTAGACGCAGTGAAGTTAATACTTTTATTGTTTGCATAAATTAAATTAAATTTATGTATGTACCATGAAACTGCACATTATTTTGGAAAGTAAAAAATGCCTTGGTGAAGTTTGTGTACTATGACATGGAATACACAATTTGCAATCCTTTATAAATTTTGTTTCATTTTGCTCTTTCCCGGTTTTGTGGTGTGGCAAGTAAAGCAGTATGCTTAATTAACCATGTAGGAAAGACATATTAGAATTTTTTCCTTTCTTGTTAAGTGGTTTTACTAATGCAATTTTAAGATGGTCAGAAAAATACCTGTATATAGCAAGTGATTATAAATGTAGCTGAATGGGTGACTAATAAGAGATGCACAAGTGTTTAATATTATACTTGTTATTTTGTCATAACCTGATGGTTGTTGTTGTTCTTATGTTGAGGAAGTTTCCAGGAAATGAATCTTTTAGTACTGAAATAGCTTCTGCTTTCTCTATTTGTAGAGGTGTTTAATTTTTAAGTAATTCTTTTTAAGAAATTATTGGCCACGTTTGTTGGATTGTTTAATGTTTCATCATTCACAAGTGAGGTGGGATCCTATTCCAATGACTGTACTTTTCTTATCTTTTTTTTTTAATAATGTTGCATGTTTTTTATTTTGTTATTATTTTTCTCTTATAAGTCTACTGTAGTGTGGCTTCTTAGCTTCTGTTATAATATTTCTTAGCATTTTACAGTATGTAATATAATGCACTTTTGCTTTTGATCAATAGTGTGTGTATTGAAGGCATACAGACCTCTTTTGTGTTTGCAAGATATTTTCTTTCTGTGTGTTATCCAGTCATTCTTGTCTTTCAAACTGTAATGTTTAACTGGAAAACTAGCTTGGAATGTGTTTAAGAAAGCACATAGAAGTGAGTTAAACATATGGTTAGGATCTTTATCTATATAAACAGATTCCCAGGTTTCCTTTTTTTTTTATTAGAGTCTGAAAGTTCCTGATCTGTTAATCTGGCTACCTGCTTCAAAGGAAATGAGTTTATTATTGCATAGGTATTTGTAATTGTGAAAATTTGAGCATCTTGGTCTGATAGGCCATTTGTTGTGTGCTGTTGGTACTGTAGTTGTTACTCCATACTGCCTTGTGGGTGTTCCCACATAGGCGATATGGAAGATAGATTTATTCTACCATTATCCACAAATATTTTATCAATGGCAGTACTCGAGTTATTTTGAATTTTTGTTGCAAAATTTACTGTGTGTGACACATTGTATGTTGTTAACAATGAGATTGGTTGTTTTTTTGGTTGCTTCCAATGAGGTAAAATGTGTTTATGTCACCACAAATTAAAATTTATGCTTGAAGTTTATACAGCTGTGTCAAGGCATCATGTAAGTTTTTTTATATATTGATTAATATCTCATGTAGGTACTCTGTATAAATTCAGTATAATTAATTTAGACGACTTAGTTACTAGTTTAACAGCACAAATTTCCAAATCCTTTTCTTTACAGTTATGTGAAATATTAATTTTGTTGAAATATGGGTTTTTTAACATATTCCTAAGTACCATATGAAAATTCTGTTAGAAGAAGTTAATGAAAAAGTGGAGAGAGAGAATATTTTCAAACCGACAATTGGTAACAAGAGTCTACAGCAGGATAGTAATGATAATGATGTTAGCATAGTAAACTTTGCCACATCAAAAATTTAATTGTTTCTGCATCAAAACCTTCATAATTACGTCTGGACCTCTCCTGATGGGAATTCTCACAACCAAATGGATCACATATTGATAGACAAGAGATGGCATTTGAGTGTATTAGATGTATGAAGTTGTAGGAGAACTGACTGTGATACTGATCACTATCTGGTGGTTGCAGAAGTTGGGGAAAGACTGGCAGGAAATATACAAACAGCACCGAAGTTTAATGTGGAAAGATTTAATCTCTGGATGCTAAATGAACTGGAGGTTAGAAAACACTGCCAGATTTAGATTTCAAACAGGTTTGCAGCTTTGGAGAACTTAAGTGATAGCAAGGACATAAATAGGGCTTGGGAGAACATTATAGAGAATATCAAAACCTTGGCTAAAAAGTGTCTAGGTCTGCACAAATTGAAGCAGCATAAACCATGGTTTGATGAAGAATGTTTAGGTTTTTAAAATCAAAGGTTGCAGGCTAAAATGCAGTGGGTACAGGATCCAAGCCAAAGCAATATAGTTAATCTAAATATTGTAAGATGTGAAGCTAGCAGACATTTCAGGAGCAAAAGGAAGGCATGTCTGAAAGTTAAAATTGAGGACCCTGAAATTAACAGTAAGATAAAAATATTAGGGACTTGTATAAGGGCATCAGTAACTTTAAGAAGGGTTACCAGCCTAGAATTAATACAGTAAAGGATGAGAAGTGTGATTTGGTTACAGACTCCCGCAGTGTTTTGACTAGGTGGAGGAAACATCTCTTGTCTATTAAATGTACATGGGGTTAATGTTAGGCAGACAGCAATACACACAACAGAACCACTAGTTTCAGAGTTGAGCACCTTTGATGTTGAGTTGGCCATTGAAAATGTAACAAGTCACAAATCACCAGGTATTGATCAAATCCCAGCAGAAGTGATTAATAATAATAATAATAAAGTCCATCGTTCCTTCTAGGAACATAGGTTGTCTATGAGTCCTTTCCACTTCTGTCTATCGGCTGCTAAGAACCTTAGTTCATT
>Ga0123353_10014769_pt1 | contig 11285 bp, 9 predicted proteins | sample TergutLab28metaG_3_FD_92763 | JGI IMG/M metagenome (GOLD analysis project Ga0123353, IMG submission 92763) | Labiotermes labralis P3 segment gut microbial communities from Petit-Saut dam, French Guiana - Lab288 P3 | ecosystem: Host-associated > Arthropoda: Insects > Digestive system > Gut ... | reverse complement strand
TTTAAGACGCCCTCGAGGCTTATGTACGAAAGGCTGTCGGCGCCGAGCGACTTGCAAACCTCGCCGGTCGGCATGTTGTTTGCGATCATGTCGTTCCGGTCGGGCTGCGCGACTCCGAAATAACACCTATCTAAAACTGGCGGCGAGCATATGCGAAGGTGGACCTCCGCGGCGCCGGCATCGCGTATCGCCGATATTAGGTAGCGCATCGTCGTCCCGCGCACGATGCTGTCTTCGACAAGCACGATGCGTTTGCCCTCGAGCACCGGCCGTATCGGGTTAAGCTTGATCCTGACGCTCATCTCGCGCTGCGTCTGCGTCGGCTGGATGAAGGTCCTGCCAATGTACCTGTTTTTTATCAGGCCGATCGCGAACGGAATCCCGCTTCCGTTGGAAAAACCGAGCGCCGCGGGAGTTCCCGAATCCGGGACGCCTACGACGATGTCCGCGTCCGCCGGGCTCTCCTTCGCTAAAATGTAGCCGGCGCGTTCGCGGCATTGGCACACGTTCTTGCCGTCTATCGTCGAATCCGGGTTGGCGTAGTAAATGTACTCGAATATGCAGCTCGCCTGGCCGATCGGCTGCCTGCTGTCGGCGAAGAGCGAGATTTGCGCGTGGTTTTCTATCCGAAGGGATGTGATCCCGCCGTTTTTTAGCACGACGATTTCGCCGGGCAAAACGTCCCTGACAAATTTTCCGCCCATCATGTCGAAGGCGTTGCTTTCGGACGAAAAGGCGTAGCTACCCTCGAGCGTCCCAACGCAAAGCGGCCTTATGCCGTACGGGTCGCGGATTCCGACCATCGTGTCCGCGGTCATCAGCACGCACGCGTAGCCGCCCCTAAGCATCCCGGCTATTTTTTGCGCCGCCAAGGCGATGTCGCCGTTGTCGGTTTTTGCCGCAAGCGTCGCGACCAGCTCCCAATCGCTTAGCGAAGTAAAGACCGCCCCGCCGTCCTCCATTTCGGCGCGAAGCGCGTTGGCGTTGACGAGCGCGCCGCTGAACGCCGTCGCGAGGAAGCCGTGCTTGTAGTTTATCACCGCCGGCTGGGAGCTTGCGCCGTATTTTTCGGGCTCGCCGTCGTTCTTGACGTGCCCGAGGTACATCTCGCCCGAAAGAAGCGAAAGGATCTGCCCGTCGAAAACCTCGGAAACGAGGCCCTTGTTCCTGTAGCATTGGATGGAGCCGTCCTTGGCGACGGCGATGCCCGCGCTTTCCTGGCCGCGGTGCTGTATGCTCATCAAGCCCGTGTAAAGCTTGTATATCAGGCCGCCCCCGTTTTTTTTATCGGCAGCGACCGCTACGATGCCGCTTGCCTCGCGGTTGTCAGCCAACTTTAACGCCCCGGTCCGCCGCAAGGCTTAATTGGAGCGCCTCGTCTTTATTAGTGATTCCCTCGACCATTTTTTTACGGTACTCCGATAGTTTTTTAGTAAGCTCTTCGGAAGAAGAGGCGAGTATTTGAATAGCGAAAAGCGCGGCGTTTACCGCCCCGTCGATTCCGACGGAGGCGACCGCGACGCCGGGAGGCATCTGCGCGATCGAAAGCAGCGCGTCGAAGCCGCTTAGCGCGCCGGACTTGACTGGGATTCCGATCACGGGCCGCGTCGTGAGCGAGGCGATCACTCCGGGAAGGTGCGCGGCAAGGCCGGCCGCCCCGATGAACACCTTGACGCCGAGTTTTTCGGCAGTCACGCTCACGTATTCCCTGACCGCTTCGGGGGTCCTGTGCGCGCTCATCACGCGCGCGTCAAACCCGACTCCGAACTCGGCGAGCAAATCCGCCGCCTTTTGCAACAGCTGCCAGTCCGAATCGCTGCCCATAAGTATCGCAACGCTTTTTTGCATTGAAGCCTCCTTCGACATATACGAACGGGGAGCATGATACCAAAATAATATTTGTTAGTACATACCGGTGCCCCGTTCCCGGGGATATGGTATAATCTGCGCGCAAAAACATAAATCGGAGGCGGTTTATTTGGTTAAGTTTATCGCTGGGGGCAAGGGCGAGGGCAAGACGAAACGGATCATCGACATGGCCAACGCCTGCGCGAAAACGACCGACGGGCGGCTTGTATTCATCGACGACGACAAGCGCCACATATTCGACCTAAACCACGTAATACGCTTCGTCGAAACCGGCAAGAAGCGCCTTTCCACATATAAAGAACTCATCGGCTTCGTCCTTGGCATTTTGTCCATGGACAGCGACATTAAGCACATTTTCATCGACGGCCTGACCAACATCATAGAAACGATCGACGACGAAAATTTGGTGAAGCTGATTAGCCGCCTTAACATAATCGCCGCGTCAAACGACGTCGAGTTCGTCGTCTGCGCCAACTTCAAGGCGGAGACGCTTCCGGACGAAATAAAGGCGATACTCATATAAAACGCCCCGCCAAATGGAGACGCGGCGTCTTGTGATTAGGAAATTCGAGCCTTTTGACTGGCGCGGCCTGCACGAATACCTCTCGCAAGAATCGGTCGCGCGTTTCGAGCCGCACGGCGTTTACGAACCGGAGCAAAGCAGGGCGGAGGCGATCCGAAGGTCGGGCGACGAAAGTTTCTTCGCGGTTTGCCTGAAGGAAACCGGGAAGCTTATCGGAAACGTCTGCCTGCGCGAGCAAAATTATTGCGCGTACGCGCTAGGCTACGTGTTTAACGAAAATTTCCGCGGCATGGGCTACGCTACCGAAGCGGCCGGGGCCCTGCTCGACGATTTTTTTTTGAAACGGGGCGCGCGCAGGATCGTCGCGTTCTGCGACCCCCGGAACGAACCCTCGTGGAGGCTGCTCGAGCGCCTGGGTTTCCGCAGGGAGGGCCACCTGATAAAAAACACGGCATTCAAAAACGACGCAGAAGGCGCGCCCGTCTGGGTCGACACATACGAGTACGGGATGCTCAGGGATGAATGGAAGGGAATTTATAACGTTAGATAATTTTATTTTACAGTAAATATTTACTCCGGAATTAAAGACGCGCAACTAACCAAAAACCGTCATTGCGGGCCCTGTTTGCATTCTTGTTAAAAACAGTTCATATGAATTAAACCTTTTTATTTATTTTATAGAAGATTTCCCCGCAGCGCGCCCTGCGGGCGGCGGCGTATGCGTCTCCGTCCGATTTTGAGACCGTGACCGTTTGTATACCGTCCCCGCCGCAGAGCCTGAGCCGCGCGTGGCCCTTCATCAATTCGGGGCGCCTGATTATGCGGGCGCCCTTGCTTATGTGCCGTGTTTTCGAGAACGCCGCGTAGCAGTATTTTTCGTCCTCGAAAGGCGCCTCGCCCCCCTTCGCCTTTTTGTGCAGCCTTCCGCGCGGAAGCCTGACATGGAAGCCGCACCAGTCGTCGTCCGGAAGCGGACATTTATTTCCGTTCGGGCACGGGGCGAGCATGATCGCTCCCGCGCCAAGGAGCATGTCGCGCGCGAAAAGAAGCCTGCGGAAGCATTCGGGGGTGCCCGGCTCGATTATAACCAAAATTGATTCCGTGATTTCCCAAAGAGACTTCAGCGTTTTTGATAAAACGCCTTCTTCCAATTCGTTTATGAGATATGAAACCGCCGCCAAATCGAATGATTTCGTAAACGGTACCGAGGCGACGTCCGCGTCGGCCCATTCGATGTTTAACGATTCGCCGGAAGCATAGCGCATAAATTTTTCGCCCAGCGAACGCATATGGGTCTGCCGTTCGACGCATTTTAATTCGTTTATTCCGAAAGATTCGCATGCCGCGAGAGACGCCGCGCCCAAACCGGCGCCGGCGTCGAGCATCGACTTTATATTGCCAGCTCCGGGTTCTCCCATCGAGTCGCGGACAAAACCGAAAGCGTCGCGCGCCGCCGCGTACGTCGCGGGCATCCGCGATATAAGGTAAGCCGCCGCTTCCTGGCGCGAGCCAATTGCTACCGCGGATTTGTCGCGCTCCCTGTAGCGCGCGCTCAGGCGGCGCGACAAATCAACCGCCTCTTTTTTTTCGGCGTCGTCCAACCGTTCGTCCGCGAAACGCCGAATCGCTTCGAAACCGTCCATGCGCAAATTATATATAAACGGCGCAAATTAGCAAAAAGGGCCGGTCAAATGTTATTATAAGCGGGCGCGCCGCCATACCGCGGCGGCGCGACACAAAATGATACGCGCTTTTAAAATCGGAGGGATGATAAAAATGAAAAATTATTCGACCGCGTGCTTCGCCTGCCTGATTGCCCTGGCGTTATTAGTTTCCTGCGGAAGCGGGGACGCCGCGCCGATTACGACGCCCGAGGCGCCGCAGGCCGCGACGCCGGAATCCACGCCGTCGCCCACGCCAGCTCCCACGCCGTCGCCGACGCCGGAACCGACGCCCGAACCCGAACCGGAAACGGTCGCGGCGGGCACGCCCGTATATCAGATAAACTGCGGCGGGCTGACGGACGTCGGGAGCTTCGTTAAGGATTATAAGTATTGGTCAGGCAGCACTACTTCAGATTCGACCGGATTCACGAACGAGGAGGAGTTTGGCGAACTGGTAATTTTCCCGGAAGGCTTGAAGGACCCGGCGCCGATTTTTTGCTACAACTCGAGCAGATGGGTCGGGGCGGGGTTTTTCGGCTACCGTTTCGACGAACTCGAGCCGGGCCGCGACTACGTGATCCGCCTGCATTTCAACCCCAAGAACCCCGACTCGGTAAAGCCGATTATCGACCTTACGATCAACGGCGAAATGATTTTGGAAGGCTACGACCTGCTCGATTTCGTCAACGAGATGTACCTTGTCTACATCATGGAGCTGCCGGCGACCGCCGATGAGGACGGGAAGATCGCGATCGATTTCATCCACAAGAAAAACAACGCGATCTGGGTAAACGCGATCGAAGTCGTCGCGGGTTGAGGCAAATAATTTATCACGCCGCGAGAACCGTAATCGGCGAAGCCAGCGTCATGCAATAGAGCTTAGAAAATCAATTTTTTGCGTTTTTTCATTACACCTAATTAATTTACGCGAAATTTAATTGGCACGGTATTTGCTATAAACGGCGATTGATCAAAAAAAATCACAGATTCATCCTTTTAAGCAGCCCCTCGATCAAGCCGAGCCCCTTTTCGTCGGCGGCCATTAGATCCGCGACGCGTCCGGCCATCCTTTCGCGAACATCATTTTTGGAAAAGATTTCGCGGTCGCACGGGTCGCCGATTTCGCTGCCGTAGCCCGTCCGCTCGTTGCCCATGATATCGCTCGCATGGCAAAAATGGTCGCCGATCGTTTGCAAATCTTCGGCGCAATCGGGGAACAGCTCTTTTATTTGGTACATGAGCCGCGCGATATAAAACCTGGCCTCGGCGATCTCGCACCAAACCGTGTCCTGCGCCATGCAAATGACGTCCCATATATCGCGTTCGTTCGCCTCGGCTTCGGTTAAGCGCCCGACGCTTCCCCCAGGAATAAAGCGTTTCTTCAACACTTCGCCGATCATCCCGTTTTTGCTTAACCTAAGGAAATTAATCCATTCGTCGTAGTGGCGCTTACCGCCGCCATGCAATCCGTAGCTAAAACTTTCGTGTAATTTGCGAAGCGCCGCTTTGCTGATATCAAGCTCCGAAACGCTGTTCGCCCTTTCGCCCACGATCATGAGTTTTGCCTTGCCATGGTACCAGCCGGAAACTTCCTCGACGCGCGGCTCCGTATTGTCTTCCATGCGCATGAAGTACGGATACAGCGAATAAAAAATGAGCGTCCTGCCGTAATTTTTATACCCGACAACGATCGAGCCGCAAAACAGCTCGGCTTGCGGAAGTATCGCCGGCTGCTTCAGCGCGCAGAGCGCGTACTTGATGGCGTCGGCCATATCGGCCTCGCACAGGTAATTTTCACAATCGGGGTCCGCGGAAAAAATTTCGGGATAAAACCCGGCGGCCCCGTACGCCGTTAAAAGCTCCGCATCAGTGGGCTTTATGTGCGCGGCGGGCCGCGCCGCGTACCCGGTGAGCGCGTCAAACAACGCGTAGTCCTTCGATTTGCGCCAATCCCCGTGATAAACGAAGCCGTAGCCCTGGTTCGTATAATCCATGAAATACGCGAACTCGTTCGCGAAGCCGACGTACGCGGGCCCCGCGTGCCTGACCCCTTCCGGTATTTCGGCGCAGCCGGAAGGCAGGACGAACGATTCGGGGTAGTCGAATTTGTTTTGGGCGTTTTTAGCCAGCGCCACTATTTCCGGCTTTTTAGGCGAATAACCCTCGGCACAGCGCAGGTATTCGCCGATTTGCTCCGCCGTTTTAAGCTCCAGCCCGCGGCATTTTTGCAAGGATTCAAGCAAAAACGCGCGCTTTTCGTAGTTCGCGGCGCTCCTTAACGGGTTGTAGTCGCCTTCCATCGTCGCGACGGCGGCTCCTTGCGCCGTTTCCCTTAACAACCCGCACGTTTCGGCGGCTTCGGCCAAATTTTTATCGCGGGTTCTTTCCGCTAGCATCTTCAAAAACTTGTGCAGATGCAGCCGGTTTTCGTACAGTGCGATGAAGTGCGGAAAGATCGGCGACACGTAAAAATAGTTTTCGTAATTTTCCGCCTGCGCCCGCTCGATCTGCCTCTCCCATTCGTCGTAGACCGCCTGGCCGTAGCCGAAATGCACCCGCTCCATATCCATGCATACTGGCGGCGCGGTTTGCGTCATCATACGAAAACCTTCGGCCAGCGCCTTTTGATAAAGAAACTCGCGGTTTAAGCGCGGACCGTCGGGGCTTATTATGAAAACGCCGCCGGGCCGTTCGCCGTTTGGCCTAAACAACCGCGAGTCGGCGAAGATTTCACTTGGCCGCGTGATTTCGCTTGGGTTTTCGAAATCACACGAGCAGTTGAGCGTATCGTTTCCGTGCTCGAAGGTGTGGCCGAGCAGGACGTTCCCGCCCTCACCGGTTGCATGGCCGAGCAGTTCTAAATTCGGACGGAGTTCGCAATTAGAACGACCGGGCCGGTAGCCCCAGACCAGATAATCGTATTTGCCGCAGCCTTCGTCTATATGGACCGCGCAGCCTTGCGCGACGGATTCGGTTATCTTATTAATAATTTCGCCGGTGCATAACCCTTCGGTTCCGATCAAACAGCAAGACAGGCCGTACGCCGCGAGGCTTGCGCCGTCGTCGGGAAGGCAGTAGAACAAGCCGAACGCGTGCCCGGTTAACACGTTTTGGATCGAATACTCCATGTCCCCGTTTACAAGCGCGCCGTCCGCGCCGCGCAAGGCCGTCCTTCCGTAAAGCAGGCCGAGGGCGCCGTACACGGCCGGCTCGACGTTGCTAAACGGCCAGCCGTCGCCGCTAAACCCGGCGATCTTATGTTTAGGCTTTATTAAAAATTCGTCCGGAGGAAAAAGCCCGCGTATATTTTTCGCGGATTCCTTCGCCATGCCTATTATCTCCGGTTTTTTAGGTTCGTAGCTTTCCGGCTTTTGTAACGCGCCGCAAATCGGTTCGTCCATATCGCACATCCTTTCGGTTTGCCGCCATCATAATAAAAAAAAGGCCCGAAGGCTTATCATTTCTTATCGATTCTAACGGGGACGTACATCGCCATCTTCGGGTCGTCGTAGCTTTCGCCGGCGTCGTAGATGGCGAAGGCGCCCTTGGCGTCGGCGCGAAAACCGTTTTCTGACGCGAACGTTAAAAGTTTGGCAAGCGCCGTTCCGTAGTCGGCCGGCGTTTCGCTGTCCGAACGGAGATAGTATTCACCTTCCGTCGCGATTTGCAAGGCTTCCGCGGCGCCGGGAATGTCTAATGCCGAATCGGCGCGGATCCCGCAGACGAACGAATCCGCTTCCCTGCTCACGTAATACTCCCTCGAAGTTTTGACGATTTCGGGATAATACGCGGCGAGAAAATTAACGATCATACGCGACGCTTTTTTTTCGGCGCCGGGCCCCGCCGCCGACGACACCGCGAAACGCATCGACGGGTTTTTTATCAGCCGAATCGCCGGGGTTCCCCCGCGTTTTAAAATTGGCAGGAAAAGCCGCAGCTTTTTTACTTTATTGGCCCTGCGCAAAAATTCCTCGAAGTAAGGTTCGCCCGTATATTCGAACATGCTTCGGCTAAGCCAGACGGAGTACAGATAATCCCACGCGCCGCTTATTTTTTCCGCGTCGTTCGCGACGGCTATCGAAGCGAACAGGCCCGCGCGGCGAGGCGTCTCGCCCGCGTAGCTTAAGCCGCAACGCGAAAGCGCGTTAAAATCTTGGCATTCGTCCGTCAAATAAAGTTCGTATGCGAACCTGTTCCCGGATTGTCCCGCGTTTCGTCCGAAAACCCTGTCCGTGTATTCCGGGGCCGCTTCGGAAAGCACCGCGAGCGCCGCGTTCTCGATACCGCTTAACTTCGGATGAAGGTAAACGAATTTAGACGCGGCCGGAATGGTCTCGTTTGCGACGGCGACGGTATGCGCCGGCCCGCCTTCGTAAGGAGGGAAGTAATAGAAAGCGTCCGTCGCCTTGTACGCCGAGGGCGTCGTCCCTATCGCTTTCTTGACCGTCCTGTTAAGCGACTGCTGCGACGAATAGCCGCAATTCGCCGCGATTTCAGTAAACTTAAGCGACGAACTCTTAACCAACGCAAGGGCGTTCGAAAGCCTGCGCTTACGCACGTATTCCTTGACCGAATGGCCCGTCGCGCTGTAAAAATCCCTGTATAGCCGGGCGGTCGAGACGAACCCGAAGCGGGCGAGCTTTTGCGCGTCGATTTCGCCGTAAAGCTCGGCTTCGATGAAGCGAAGCAGGCGCCAGACGCAATCCCCCGAGTTAAAAATATTTATCTCATGATTTATCATTTCGGATTGCCCCGCGCCTATGGGGATTCATTTCGGCGAGCTTTCCATGAGTTTTTCAATCGCCGAAATTCTGTCGATTCTTCCGCGCCGAGTTTCGGTTTCGCAGCGCTTCGCGAGCGGCTCGGCGCGTAGGGTAAATCCGTTCCATGAAATATCCGCAAGCGGGTACGGTAGGTTTTTTACGTTCATCTTTTCGTCCGCGGCGACGTCGACCGAAGCCCCGTCGACGCACAATTTGCCGAAATAACGGACGAGCCAGCTTCCCTTATTGTCGACGAAGGGCTCGATCGTATATTCCCGAAACAATTCCTTGGCTTTGTAAAAATCTCTCGTTTCAACGCAAATGTCTATGTCGCGCGGTTCGATTGGCGCGCCCGCCAGCCTTTCGCTTGCGCTGCCGATTATGTGCCATTCGATCCCGCAATCCGTCAGCTTTCGCGCAAGGAACATGAATACCCGTTCAAAATCGAACCGCCCCTCGATCCACGCTTTTCCGTTTGCGGCGAAGTTTCTTGAAATCGTTTCCTTGTACGCGGCGTCCAGATGCCAGGCGTCGTCCAACCCCGTTTTGGTCGGGTAAGACTTGACGAATCTGCCTTCGCCTGTTTGCTCCCAAAACATGTCGGCGCGAAGTTTATCCGCTATCTTGCCTTCGGCGCCCCAGACGTTGTATACAAACTCGCTTTCGGTTTCGCGGCAGAAGCATTTCATCATGCAATCACCAACCAAGCATTTTTCGTCGGCCGGCGTTTTAACATTACGTAAGAACGCCGGATCATGTTCACTGCCAATTATTCCGCTTAAAAACGGTTGTCGATTGGACAAAACGGTACGCGTATTCTACAATAGAAACATGGCCGCGTCATTTCCATAGATCGGATGGCGCAAGTTTTTCTAACATGACTGGGGGTTATTTGATGTTAAAAATGCTGCCGCATAATCTGCTTGTTTTATGCGCGGTGATCATGTTCGCGGCGCAAGCCGGCTGCGCGAGCGATAAAAACGAACCCGCCGCGGCAAACACTCCCGCGCCCACTCAGGCGTCGGAGCAGCCCGCCGATGAAACGAAGCCCGACGAATCTGACGATATAACCGCCGATTCGCCCGAGTTCGACGACATCGCGGCGGAAATAAGGGAGCTGCCCGACAATCTGTTCTTAAAAGTCTTTTCGACGATGGACGACGATTCGTTCCTTCCGTTCGCGCAGAAGCGGTTGCTTGAGGCGGAAGAGGCGGACGACTTCGAGGCGATGGAATCGATCGTGGTCAGGATGGACACGGAAGAGTACTACACACCGCCCGCGAGCCTGTACACGAGCGAATATTTGGCGGTATCAATCGAGGATTTGGTCAAGGAAGGCGGCGGCGTCGGCTTCTACTGGCTCGAGTACATGATAAAGAGCGCGGAAAAAGAAGACTGGCCGGTCTACCCGACCCTGCCCGACGCAAAATACGTCGCGGGCCACACGATTTGGGCCAACACGGGCGCCGGCGGCTACTGGTACGTCGGAAGCGTGACGCCGTATTACAACGACAGGTACACGCGCGTCATGGACTTGATAAGATTCGAATACCTCGGGACGATGACAAGCAGCAATTTCTACCTCGGCGGCAACTGCTGGATCGACGATTTAAAAATGTACAAACTCGACATCACGGCGGACGATTTTATTTTATGGAAGAAACTCGCCGACTTCGAAGAAGAAGGCTTCGAGCCTTGCGAAGAATTATTTTTCAAGGAAGGCTTCATGGCGAAGAAGCAGCCGAGCTTCCTTGTGCAAGGAAGCATAAGGTACGACGTGACCGAAGGCTTGAACGCCTACGGGCCCGGCGAATACTACGCGACCACCAGGGTCACGTTCCCGCGGACGGGCGGGGAGGACGACCCGTGGCTCACGCGGGAGGCCGAGATTTACGTCTTCATCGAGGACGACGACGGCTTCCACAAGATATCGCACCCGTTTTTCATGCACGACTTCATCTACCACAACTTCGAGATGTATTTTAAGGATTACGGCGGGCTCCTCGACATCAGTTGGAGCGGGACCTTGAAATCGGCCGCGCTGTGCGTCGAGTCGATCGACGGCGAAGAGTTCGCGATAGCGGAAATTACGTTTATCAAGCTGCCGTTTTAATTGCCGGCGTTGCGTTTGTTATAAAAAGACACGGCATTTTGAATATGTCCGCCGATAAACGGCAAATCGACTTAAACGCTTAAAACGAAACCGTAAAATAAAAGCCGCCCGCTTTAAACGAAGCGGGCGGCTTTTCGTCTGCATCTTCAGGGGCTCGAACCCTGGACCCCATGATTAAGAGTCACGTGCTCTACCAACTGAGCTAAAGATGCGCGGGAATATTTTTAACACACGGGCGCCTAAAATGTCAATTAAACCCGAGGAGTTGTCGCGCCTAAGGCGCGGTCGCGCCCGAGGCGCGATGCGCGCGCGGAAAACAATCGACTCATCCGTATGTTTCCGGCTTGAACGAG
>Ga0123353_10014768_pt1 | contig 11286 bp, 5 predicted proteins | sample TergutLab28metaG_3_FD_92763 | JGI IMG/M metagenome (GOLD analysis project Ga0123353, IMG submission 92763) | Labiotermes labralis P3 segment gut microbial communities from Petit-Saut dam, French Guiana - Lab288 P3 | ecosystem: Host-associated > Arthropoda: Insects > Digestive system > Gut ... | reverse complement strand
TGAAAAAGGAGCGACTACGCGCTCCGTAGAACCTAACGCTGGGAGAAATCCCCGGAAGAGTAGAATGTGGGCGGATGGCTTCAACCTGCAATGCACCAATTATGGCGCAAAGGAGGTGATGCCATTTCTGGATACTATGATCTGATAACGATCCTCATCAGGATCGCTCAGCTTGTAGTTCAGATTATCGGTCTAAGCAAAAAAGACCAGCCGCCTCCTGGCAAGTAGCTGCTGATCTTTTTCACAATTACTAAGCCATCCGCTAAGCGGACTGCTCTTCTGTTTGCATTATACTCCTTGTTAGCGAAAAATGCAAGACAATTTACCAAAGCAAGATAGTGCCACGCGACCAGCTTTCTCTTTGTATCGGTAAAAGAAACCCCTCCTCCGCAAGCGGGAGAAGGGTACACTGCGGTCACTATAGAAGATATTGGTGAGGAGCTTGCTCCTCCAGAGCGTCGAATGCTGGGTGGAAGGTGTCGCTTATCCCCTGGAGGTCATAGACCTCACATTTACAGGGAGGAGGTGATACCGCATGTCAGATTTTCAATTGCTATCGACCGTGTTTCAAGTAGCAATGCTTGTCATAGCTGCTCTGAGCTTGTTCGCATACAGCAAGAGAAAAGACTAACCACCCCCCGGCAAAGGTATGTGGTTAGTCTTTTATAACTACACCTTCTGCCTATGCAGACGGCTCTCTGTTTGCATTTTAGCACAGTAGAGCATATTTGGCAATAGCTAAGGTGGAGAAATTGTCTGAATTGATAAACCAATCGTAAAAAAGAACGCGATTGTCAGCTATCTGGAAGAACACGGCAGAGTTACGGTTGCTGAACTTACGGAGCTGTTTGGCCTGAGTGAAGGTCGTGTCCGTGCCATCTTACTCGAAATGGTGAGAGCTGGTGTTATCAAGAAAAATGGTAAGACGAAATCGGTTTACTACACTATGGCGTGAACCTTTAACGATTGCTTAGTCTTTTCGACGATTTGTCTAAACTTTACTACCTAATGCTGACACATATAGTTTCTGCTTGTGCTATTCTGTTGGGTAACACCACATGGACCTGGATGGTATGGCTAATTTGCGTACCTTCTATACTCAGGGTTAGTTCTGCGCTGCCGGACAGTTCGCCGGTGACATATAGTATAGCGGTGGCATACTCGTCGGTCGTAGCTTCATCTGTTATGGCAACCAGCAACGGGGAGCTGGAGGTCGCATTTACTTTGAGCTTTCGCCCAGCCTCAGCGGGAAATATGCTTACTTCTAAAGCCCTGGTTTCTTTATAGTTTAAATTTACCGTTGTCGGAGCTATAACTCTTTGGGGTTCGGCTAAAATGTTAACTTCCTCCAGGTATTCAGGGGCAAGAGAGACACCAGCATAGCTTTTCGCTTCGCTATTAATGTTGACAGTTATTACTTCATCAAGAGCAAAAAGCTCTTCAGGAATAATATGCACTACCCTGGCATAACTCTTTTGGGGCATGCCAGGGTCTGCTTCTGCATCGGCAAAAAGCAGACTATAGTTTTGGCTATACCCAGGAAGGGTAATACTTTCAGGGGTGAGGGTCTCTATCTCCATGTACTTATCGAAGGTAACTTCCACTCGGCCTTGGTAGCCTGTGCTGTAGGCTACCGTGGGAGGGGTAAGCGAAACCAGACCAATATTAATCTCCGTTTGGGGTGGCGGTACCGGCAACCAGTCGCTGTAGCCGGTTACGTAGTTTTCCTTTTCGAACTTTACCTGCCACCATCCCTGGGGCACATCCCAGGCATAAGCCCCATGGGCGTCAGTTAGCAGGGGGTTAACCTGGTCGAACTCTCCTGCGTTCCACAAGATACCTGTCTCGGGGTGCTGGCTCTCCCCGTAATAGAGGGTTGCTATGGCGCCCTGGACGCGGTTCGTGAGTACGGCCTCGTAGAGAAAGCCCGAAGGGTCTAGAATACTATTCACTGGCTGCCTAGGTTTTTGACAATAGCACAAACGGCAGGCACACCAGGGACTCCCGTTCATGCATTGACAGTGACAGGTTTGCAAATGGTTTTCCACCAGTTTGTTAACATAGTTATAGGTGCCTTTCACCAGATATTCTAACACCTTACCTTCCACAAAGCTCTTAACGAACTTCTTCCCCAGAATGGTGGCAATGTTGGTGGAAGAATATTTAAGAGCCTGGAACATTATTTTGTAGGCGGCTACCGCTTTGGTAATTCCGCTGAGCGAAGATGCCAGGTAGGCAACTTCGGCACTCAGACCTCCGGCGATCGAGGTGGAGAAAAAAGCGCAGGAGAGACCTCGTGGTCGGTGGTCGGCCATTCTCTGACGCAGCTCGTTGTATTTACTTATTCTATCCATAGAAGCATTGATACTGGCTATTTCCTCCCCGAGCATTTTGATCAGCTCTAAGGCGGAGGATTTTAGGTATTCATAATGGGGAATTAAAGTCGGGGGTAGGGTAGCCTGCAACAGAATATCGGTGGCGTCTTGCACCACAATATTAAGGTTCTTAATTATATCGAGAGCTATACTAATGGCTGTCTCAGCCAGAGAGGCAGAGCTGCGGGTTAGGTCGCTCCCTATCTCCTCCTGAGGGGAGAAGAGAAGGGTGAACAGCTCACCTCGCGCCAAATCTGCCATGTAGCTTCCTGCGGCATCAGATTTTAGGTAAAGCTCACCTTCATCCACCGTAAGCAACTGGTAACCTTCTGCTTCCAGGGATGCCGGGTTGGTTCCTGGAGGTAAGAGGCTGTTACTCCAGGTAAACACTCCTAGTCCTGGTACGGTTGTGGTTTCCCGAGCATACTCCATATCGTCTATGGTATATAGTATCTCATAGTCTACAGAAATATAGTAATCTTCGTAAACCTGGTTTAAAGCCTCCAAGATAATATCTCCCAGCTCCATATCTTCCAATATATCCCCAAAGCTGCTCCATTGTTCCCTAAACTCCCTCTGGAATAACTCTTCATCCAGCAGAGTTTCTTCAACCCAGGCCTCCCGGCTATGATACTCTACCCCCACTTTCACGGGACGCTCCGGGGTGTGGAAATTGCCAGTTCCAACCCACAGCTTAGTTATACTGTCATACTCTGTAGGTATCATGGTGGTTCTTTTATCGCCATCTTCGGTAACCACAAAGACATCACCGGTAACAACTTCGGGGTTACGAAAAGCTACGACAAAGGTAAAAGCGGTTATAGCGGGGTTATAGGTATAGTAAGGGATGACCTCGGTCATGGCTTGAAAGTTAAAGACTACCGACTGATTATTATAATACATAGTCACCCGGGAGAGGTCGGCATACGCCTCAGCATAGAAGAGATCTCTTTCGGGGGAAGTTACCTTTACCCCATAAACGCTTTCCGCCTCGGCGTATAGCTGGTGGACGGTATTATCAAGAGGCTTATACAGTTCTGCCTGTAATTGCCAGTGTCCGTTACCGTTAGCTTTAGTCTGGCCAATAATTACGCCGTTGTCGTATAAGGTGATTTGCGATGAAGCTGAAGCATAGCCGCTAACGATAATACTTTTGTCACCACTACTAAAAGGAGCGCTAAGCTCCATAGCAGTTACCTCAAGAGATATTTGTCCCAAAGGCTGCGTGATGCTGCTACCTTCGCTTAACAGGGAAAGAAAGGCGGTAATAAAATGCTGCCCTGCCAAAGATGGTTCCACACAGAAGCGAATGATGCCGCTTTTTTGGTGGCTGAAGACAGTGAGCACTTTGTCCAGGTAGCTAAAAGCGGTGGGAACATTGTTGATGGTAACGCTACTACCCACAAATTCCAATCCGGGGGGTAGTTCAAAGCGAACTGTTTCTCCCGACGTATTTTTCGTGCTATCTATTTCATACTCCAGGCGGCAAGATAAAAGAGAGGTACCCAAAACCATCGTCTGCTTACTGCCTGAAAAATATAAGCTCTTGGTATAGCTAAGCTGCTCTGCAGGTAACAAGGGAATATTTACCACGCCCAGGCTGGTCTCCTGGCCGTTATTGATTTCCACCTCTATTAGGTGGTAATCACGGTTGGCGACCAACCCCAGCCCCGTCAGTTTGCTTATATGCAGCACCTTGCTAAGCAGACCTGTTTGTTCCAGAAAAGCTACAGTATAGCTGCCTTGCACCAGGGAAGCGCTTTGCACCATTTCACTGCCAGTAAAACTGGTCACGAAGTCGCCCTGAGCATTAAAGACGATAACTAAACTAGCCTTGTTAACTCTGGCAGTAAAACACCCGTTATTGAGCAAGAGCAGCTCCCCCTGACTTTCCAGGTTTGCATCCAGAGTTATGGTCAGGGGTGGTGCCGTAACTTTGCCCATGGTGTCAGAGACGGATATTTCCAGTTCATCCCCGGGAAATACTCCTGCAGGGTCAAATATAAGGAAGGGGTATTGCACATTGGTAAGGGGAACGGGACTGTTTTGGCTCAGGTTATCTAACGTAAACTCTAAACCGTAAAAAGTGTTAAGGGAATATTTCTCACGGGAGACACCGTCGGCTGCCGCCATATGCCCGCTTAAGGCAAGAGTTATTTTGTTACCTTCCAGAGACTGTAAGACAATGTTGCCCAGGTTGATGGTCTCCGGAGTGTCAGCAGTGACTACCCGGGGTAGTGACTGGTTAAAGTAACCGCTGGCGGCTACGGTAAGGCCAGTGTCCAATTGGGCTACGCTGATGCTGAAACTACCATCTTCCCCGCTGAAGACAGACTGTGTCAGGGAGAATTGACCGTTGCTGCTTTGGGCGACACGAATGACCGCACCGACAACAGCTACTCCGTTGCTGTCGCTTACCCGCCCGTTTAGGGTCACCATAGCCCTTTTATGTAAAGTAATAGTAAAAGTGTTACTGTCACCAAGCTCCAGAGGCAGGCGACCGGGAGGTAGATACTCGTTTTTCAGAGTTTCTCCCAGAAGCACCTCTACCTGATAAGTTTGTCCTTCGTTAAAACCCAAGTTGACGCTGCTACCAGTGGCTATAACACCAGGATTATCGCCTTCATACCAGTTTACCGTGAACCCTGAACTAAGGGGGTTACCCAGGGGGTCTTCAACCTTTAAGGTTACGGTCTGGTAAGCAGTAGAAACGAAAGCTAAACCATTAGCTAGGGCATATTCTTCACCATAGGATCCGGGGAAAACATATAAAGTGACGTTAGGACAGTTTAAAAAGGCATTTGCTCCTATGAAAGTAACTGTAGCGGGTATGTTAATCGTCTGCAAGTTTTGGCAGTGAGCAAAGGTCTGAACCCCTAGGGAAGTTAAAGTGTCTGGGAGGATAACTGTAGCCAAGTTACCGCAGTAGCTGAACATATAATTTTCTAACCGTGTTATGTTGTCAGGGATGGCAACTTCAACCAGGTTCTGGCAGTGCTGGAAGGCACCCATATAAAGGTTGGTTAAGGAAGAGGGTAAGTTTAACGTTTTTAAACCGCTGGCGGTAAAAGCATCGGGATGAATGAAATTAAGTGATTCCGGAAATACTATGTCGGTTAAAGCGGAGCAACCAAAGAAGGCTTCTTCATAGATTATGGTCATGGTGGGGGGGAGTGTAACCTGAGCTAAAGCATAGCAATTATAAAACATACTGCCTTCCAAATGGTCTATTCCCGGGGGGATAGAGACATAGGTTAAGCTAGGGCAATTGCGAAAAGCTCCATTACCCAGGATGGTCAGGTTCTCGGGAAGGTCTATGCCCTGTAGAGCGGTGCAGTTTGCAAAAACGCTATAAGCGATAATTTGCAAGTTTTCCGGGAGGTTTATCCCCTCTAAGGCAGAGCAGGCGTAGAAAGCATAGTCGCGAATAGTATGTAGGGTCGCAGGCAGTTCGATAGCAGTTAAAGCCGAACAGCCGTAAAAAGCAGCGTATCTAATAATGAGGAGGTCAGGAGGTAAAGTAACCCGGCTTAACGCCGTGCACTCGTAGAAAATAGCTTCGTTGAGGTAGGTTATTTTGGGGGGAAGGGTTATTTCCTTAAGGTTAGTACAGTAGGCGAAGGCGTAGTATTCTATAGTGGTGATACTCTCCGGGAGGTCTATTTCTACCAGGCTCCTGCAGCCGGAAAAAGCAAAGCTACCTATGGCAGTAACCCTCTGGGGGATGATAATCTCCTCCAGGCTGTAACAATATTGAAACAAGTTTTCGGCAATAGTGGTTATATTCTGGGGAAGGTTGACTTTTTGCAGGGAAGTGCAGCTGGCAAAAGCATAGTTTCCTATTGAGGTTACTTCCTCGGGGATGTTTAATTCTATTAGTTTGTTGCAATTATAAAAAACACCGTATCCAATACGAGTAACTGTGGAGGGAATGGTAACCTCCCCTAGAATGCTGCATTCTCTGAAGGCATAGTCGCCTATGCTGGTCACTCCGGGGGTAATAATAACCGCGGTGATTTCACGGGAAGGATAAGGTCTGTTGGATGAAACATAATTATGCATATCTCCGGTTCCGGATATGGTAAACACGCCGTTTTCATCCAAAGACCAGGTAAGATTATCGCCGCAGACACCGGTAAGGGGGTATCCGTTGCTGGCTATTACGCTAGTAGGCAGAGTTAACCCCGAAGTTAGTAGAGCCAGTGCCAAAACCAAGTTCATAAGTCTAGATCCAAGAGGTTTAGCCATAATATCTCCTTTCACATGTATATGGAGTTCTTTTAATTCCATCTTTCGTTGTGCAGTTTCCGTTGCAAGAGCTTGAGTTTTCGTTTTCTCTCCTGGTAATCCGGAAGAACAGAAGCCACTATCTTCCAAAAAGCCTGAGAATGGTTCATCTCCATTTTGGCATTAACAATACTGTCTATTGGGGATTGGGCTAGACCAAAAGGAGCGCGAACCTCCAGTTCACCCTCTTTGACATAAAGAGACACGTTTTTACGCTTAGAGTATATTAGTTTATATTCCATGGGCATGTTATCCCCTAAATATGTTAGTATATTTGGGATTCTCTAAAGGAGCGTATAATACCTGCGGTACTACACGCTCCTTTATTGTAACCCTTCTCCTGTATGAGGGAAAGGTGCCGAAGAGCGAACCTACTTAAACTCTCCCCAGTTCTCAGAGCACAGCGCCGTTTTATTGGTGAAATCAATTTGATAACGCAGCGCTTGCTGGTCTTTTATCAGCATCCCGTCTGTCAGGCGAATCTCCAGAATACAACAATTTTGGTCTTGCTCATCGTTGACGTGGTCATACCACTCGAACATCCCCCGAAGCTTGGCACGAATTTCAGCATTTTGTGGGTCTAACACCCAACCGAGGTTCTTTCCTGTGCAATGCCCGCTGAACCAATCAACAGCGCAGACGGCAACTTCCGGGTGTATGGCAATATGCTTCATTTTGTTGGAGAGGGCGGATGTACTGAAGTAATACGCGCCGTTTTCGTAGTAAGCGTCAACCACCCAGTTATATAGACGCTCACCGTCGGTCGTGGCAATGGCGATAAGGCTGTCTTTGCCGAAGCGTTCGGCCATGATGAGCATGGCATCTTCATAATTAGTCATCGAGATACCTCCAAGATAATTTTATCCTTGAATTGCCCAGTCGCTTCAAGGTCTTTTGTTCTATCATGTTCTGGGTGATGCTTTGCATCATGTTGTTCTACTCACCACATCTAGGGCTCCGGAGTTGTTAGCCCGGTTGATCTCTTCGATGTTCTTGTAAGCCAGGTTGACAATATCCATTATCTGCTTTATCAGTTTACCCATATCTCCCATAGTGGTTTCGGCGGTGGAAAAGACCTTGCTGTTTTCCGTCATGACTTCACTGGTGGCGTTAGCCAACTTGCGAACTTCATCGGCAATTACGCCAAAGGTTTTGCCGGATTCCCCCAACCTGGCTGCTTCTATGGAAGCGTTAATGGCTATAACATTTATTTGCAAGGAGATGCTGTTTATGGTTCGCTCGGCTTTATCGAACCCGGATATGGAAGCGTTTACGGAACTCATTTGTAACCATACATTCTCTACAAAGCGCTTGATAAGGGTTATATCCTCCTCAATCTGCACAGCGTTGTCCAGATTAATCTTATGCAATTCCTCCAAAATACGCGCCCCTGCTTCACTCTTCTCTCGGCTGTTCTGCAGACAGTTTTCCGGTATATTAACGTTGAGAGCAATTTTACGGGCCATACTGTAGCAGGTGTCGGAACCACAAGCGCTGCAATTGAACTTGCGGTCGGTATCGGTCTCTTTGTTCATCAGGAAAAAAGCCCGTTCGATATCGGTAGCAGTTATCTTTCTTACCGACACCGGAGTCGGGGTATAGCGGCGCAGAAAGAGATCCAGCCGGAACTTGGCATCGTAATTAGCATACAGGGAGTCGAAATACTTTTTGTTGCGCCCTTGGGATGCTGCTTGACGTGACTTATCCATAGCCCGGTTCATCTGAAAAGTGGAGTTAAGGTTACCGCTGGCGGGTCCCCGGTTGCATCCTTCCTCGCAATTCAAGACATCGAAGACATCCGGGAGGAAGTATTGGGGTTGCGAAGCATACTCGTCCAGTTTGTGATAAACCACATGGACACCTTCCGAACGGTCGATACTCAGAGTATCCCCCATGAAGTACTCGAAGTTGGCCTTCAAACCGCCAGGCATGGGAAAGAGGCTGCCTAAGCCACAATCGTAGTGATCGAAAGTGGAAGGCTGCGTCGGCAGGTTAATGCCATGTTCATTAATATATTTGAATAGGTTTTCAAAGGTAATATTGTACTTTATGAGACCGGTGCTCTCGAATTCGTGGGCTTTGGCTATACAGGGAGAGATCGCCGCCAGGGGGGTGTTTAACTTTTCATAATTTTTTAAATATATGGCTGAACAAGCCATGGGACTGTGTACCGGAGAGAGATGTGACACTAGGGTGGGGATATATTTTAATATATAGTTGACGATAGCCGGACAGGGTTGGGTGATAAGTGGTGTACCGGGATGCTGCTTCAGATATCGAATATGTGCCCAGATACAGAGGTCAGCCCCGAAGGAGACATCATGCACCTTGACAACTCCCAAAGACCGGAACCAAGCGATTAAGCGACCTAAATCTTCGCTGTTAGCTCGAATGGCAGGAGCGATCATGACCGAAAGAGGCTCCCCGCGGCGCAGATCATCTAAAAACAGACCAAGGTCGTCCACATAGGAACGGGCATCGTGCTGGCAGACATCGATACATTCACCACAGGCAATGCATTTATCTTCGGCAATGTCTACTTTTATTTTCCCGTCAGAATCTAGGGTTACCACATTGGCCATCTCTACGGGACAGTTACGAGCACATCGATTACAGCCAACGCATAAATCCAAGTCGCAAAAAACCAGTTGCTTCAACTTTAACCCCCCGTTTTGTAAAGCAAATAGCCTCCTAAGAGGGGCAATTTGCTAACTTCAGAATGCCACACGCAGGCTTATTTGCCAGGTGCCATTCACAAATTTATTATAACACAAAAAAAACTTTAAGACAAACTTACCTAGGTCAAGCCCAAACTACCTATCCTGATTAGCCACTGGGATATACGCGGCAGCCCCAGGGTTTCCAAGCGCCAAGGGTGTGAGATGGTGGTTTACCACACCTAAGTGTTGCCTCGAGCAAGCCCTAGAGTGCTTGTTGAAAGCAGGGAGCTTAGAGTCTTTGGCTTTGCTGCTATAAAGGAAACAGTTGGGTTGGTGTCGAACTCTTGTCTGTAAAAATTCGAGTCACGAAAGGTAGGTATTATGATGCGCATAGTTATAACTTCGGAGTTGGCGCCGGACTTAGTTGCTGAACTACAGAATAAACACCCTGAGCTACAGCTTGTTTTCACCACAGAGCGAGAGTTGTCCCAGCATTTGTCGGAAGCCGAAGTCCTCTTCGTGAGACGCCTTACGGTAGAACAGTTGCAGCAGGCTCCGCTGCTTAAAATGGTGCAGATACCTTATGCCGGAATGGACCAGCTACCTTTAGCGGCGCTACAGGAGAGAGGGGTACTGCTGGCCAATGCTCGTATTCACGGGGAAACGATTAGCGAACTCACCCTGGGGATGATGATTGCCCTAACGCGCTCCTTTGCTGAGATACATCGCAACCAACAGCAGCACAAGTGGCTGCGGGTTCCCCAACAGCTACTGATGGGTAGCACTTTGGCTCTGCTAGGGGTTGGCACCATCGGTGGAGAGATTGCTAAGCGGGCGAAGTGCTTCGGTATGAAAACCTTGGGGTTCACCCTGAGCGGCAGCAGCCACCCCTATATTGACGAGAGTTATTCCAGCAACCAGCTGATCCTCCAGGTGAGTCGCGCCGATTTCCTAGTAGCGGCTTGCCCCTTAACCCAGGAAACCCATCATCTGATCAACCAAACCATTTTACAGGCGATGAAACCCAGCGCCTATATACTCAATATTGGCAGAGGTCCCGTCATCGACGAAGCCGCGCTTATTGCTGCTCTGCAAGCACAAGTTATCGCTGGGGCTGCTCTGGATGTCTTCGAGAAAGAGCCTCTGCCGGTGGAATCGCCTTTGTGGGATATGCCTAATGTCCTGGTCTTTCCCCATTTGGCTGGTAACTTGGAGGGTAATTCCCGGAGAGCTGCACAAATATTTGTGGAAAATGTGAGCAACCTGCTGGCGGGTAGCCCTCTCACTTGTGCGGTAGACCTAAGCAAAGGGTATTAAGAGTAAGGCGACGTGAGTATTAAAGGACTTTTGTACCTTTTTATGGAATAGGAGCAAGCACAACAAATGCGCCATGTAGAAAGGACAGGTGGTTTTCTATGAAAGCTATGGATATCAAGCGCTTGCGGCTTCACGGGTTTAACAACCTGACTAAAAGCCTGAGCTTTAGCCTATACGATATCTGCTATACTCGAACCGTAGACGACCGTAACGCCTATATCGCTTATATCGATGAGGTGTATAATGCCGATCGACTTACGGCCATACTCACCAATGTAGCCAACATTATTGGAGCACATATCCTACATATTGCTAAACAAGATTACGACCCCATCGGGGCTTCGGTCACCATCCTGGTGGGCGAAGACCCTTTAAAGCATAAAGAAGACCAAGTGGAATCTCCGGGTCCGGTTCCCGACGAAATTCTGGCTCATTTAGATAAAAGCCATATTGCGGTCCATACCTACCCGGAGTACCATCCCGATGACGGTATCTCCACCTTCCGCGTCGATATCGATGTTTCTACCTGTGGCCACATCTCCCCCCTTAAAGCCTTAAACTACCTGTTACAGAGCTTTGAAACCGATGTTGTTACTATCGATTATCGCGTGCGAGGCTTTACGCGGGATATTACCGGACGCAAACTT
>Ga0123353_10014767_pt1 | contig 11286 bp, 8 predicted proteins | sample TergutLab28metaG_3_FD_92763 | JGI IMG/M metagenome (GOLD analysis project Ga0123353, IMG submission 92763) | Labiotermes labralis P3 segment gut microbial communities from Petit-Saut dam, French Guiana - Lab288 P3 | ecosystem: Host-associated > Arthropoda: Insects > Digestive system > Gut ... | reverse complement strand
GTGCGCGAACGCAAACGCGTCTGCGAAGTGCAGATCATAGGCGAGTAAAAAATTTAGAGATTTTGGGGGTTAATTTTATGAAATTATTAAAAGTATTAATATTAATTCTTCTTTGTTTATCAATATTTATTTCATGCGGAAACAATGAAAAAAGTAATGAAATCAAAAATAATAACATTGAAACGGAACCGATGGAAACTACAACGGGACGAATCGAACCTGATCTCCCTGCCATGAACTTCAACGGGCAGGTTTACAGGATTCTCGGACGCGACCACCAAACATACAAGCAATTCGTTAATTTCGAAATATACGCCGAATCTATAACGGGCGAAATCGTAAACGACGCTATTTTCGAGCGCAACAGCAGGCTTGAAGAGAAGTACAATTGCGTCATCGAAGGAGATCTGCGCGAAAACCCGCATGATTTGTTGGCGAAATCAATAGCGGCGGGCGAAGATTTATACAGTCTCGCGTTTATCGACGTAACGAACGGAAGTTTGGGTCCGTCATCGCAAAAAGGATATTTCTACGACCTTAATTCATTAAAACACCTTGATTTTTCCAAGCCCTGGTGGAGTCAGGAAGTATCTAAAACGCTCTCAATTGAAGGACGGCTCTATTTTACGACCGGCGATTTCAATATGATGGATAAAAACCGCACGTATATATTAGTTTATAATAAAGATTTGGCTGAATCATTCGGACTCGGCACATTTTACCAGTACGTTTATGACAACACTTGGACACTCGATAAAATGGCTGAATATTGTTTAGTTGTATCCGACGATATCGACGGCGACGGAGTAATGACCGATGCAGACCGCTGGGGGTTGGGTATGGATTCGCGCTACGCATTCTTTACATTTATAACAGCGGCGGACAATATGATCGTTACCAAAGCCGCCGGAGATATTCCGACTATCACAATAAGCAACGACCATACCATTACGTCTATCGACAAAGTTTTGAAATTGACTAATAATAAAAATACGTCTTATTACTGTGAAGAATTTCAAGGCAAAGTAAGTTACGACCATTGGTATACGGCGAGTACCATGTTTAACGCGGAAAGGTTATTATTTATCGCATCTTTTACGCAGGGATTGAAAACATATTCAGCTGAAGCTGATTTTAATTACGGAATTATGCCGTATCCGAAGTTAGATGAAAAGCAGGAAAAATATTACGCGAACGCTTACAACTGGGGTTCAATGCTGGTTATCCCCTCGTCAGTCAACGATACCGATTTCGCTTCGTTCATGCTTGAGGCTATCTGCGCGGCGTCAAGATATGAGGTTCTGCCGAGATATTACGAAGATTCGTCAAAAACCAAATATATGTACGACGAGCAAAGCCCTATTATGTTCGACTTGATTTTCAGCGGGCTGCGCTACGATTTAGGCGTTATATTTGACTGGGGCGGACTCAGGGTATTGTTCGTAAGCACGATTCCAACGGACGGCACGAATACTTTCGTTTCAAAATACGCCGCGCTTGAAGAAAAAGCATTCACGCAGTTGGAGTCGTCATTGGAAGCGTTCAGAGAATTACCGTAACCTAAGGGAGTGATACTATGAAATTATTAAAATGGAGTTTATTAACGATTTTATGTTTATTCATTTTTATTTCCTGCGGAACCACAGATGAAGACGTTATAAAAGATACTGCGTCGCAAAATACCGGAACCGGTCCCGCTGAAACTACTACGGGCAGGATCAATCCGGATTTGCCCGCGATGAATTTTAACGGTAAAGAATACAGAGTGCTCGGACGCGTAAACAAAACATATTCGCAGTTTACGAATTTCGAAATTTACGCGGAATCAATGAACGGCGAAATTATTAACGACGCCGTATACGAACGAAACAGCGTTATTGAGGAAAAGTATAACGTCGTCATTACGAACGATGTGTTTGAAAATCCGGAAGACATTTTGAAAAAATCCGTCAGTTCGGGCGAAGACGTTTATGATCTTGCGTTTATTTACATACAAAACGTCGGTCCTCTTGCGCAAACGGGAAATTTCTACGATTTAAACTCGCTCAAATACCTTGATTTCAACAAACCTTGGTGGAATATTGAGATCAATAAAGAAATTTCGATCGAAAAGCGGCTGTATTTCGCGACCGGCGATTATAATATGATGGATAAGCACCGCACGATCATTATGTTGTATAATAAAAATCTGGCGGAAACTTTTAATTTCGGCAATCTGTATGATTTAGTTTACGACGGTACATGGACGGTCGATAAAATGACGCAGTTCTGCACAGCCGTTTCCGACGACATCGACGGCGACGGCGCAATGACCGACGCCGACCGCTGGGGCTTAGGTATGGGCGGTTACGGGGCGTTTTATACTTGTTGGGTCGGAGCGGGTAACTTCATCATAACAAAAGATAAAGACGATGTTCCCGTAATGTCCATAAATAATGAACGCACAGTTTTATCAGTCGATAAAATTTTGCCGCTTACAAACAATAAAAGTATTGCGTTTTACTGCAACGATTTTATGGGAAAAGTTAGTTACGACGTTTGGTATGCGGCTACTAATATGTTTATGGATGCGAGACTAATGTTTGTCGCTTGCAACACTCATACCCTCAGAGAAGCGTCAGCCAGCGCCGAATTTGAATACGGTGTTCTGCCGCATCCGAAACTCGATGAAAAACAAGAAAATCATGTTTCCATCGCCGACGGAATGGGCGCTATGCTGACAATACCGATAACCGTACAGGATACAGATTTCGCCGCTTTTATGCTTGAAGCGCTGTGCGCCGCTTCGAGATATGAAGTCCTGCCGAAATATTACGAAGTTTCCGCGAAAACTAAATATACTTACGATGAAGAAAGCCCGAAAATGCTCGATTTGATATTCAGCACACTACATTATGATTTGGGATATTTGTATAATTGGGGCAATGTTTTAAATATACTTGCAAATACGATACCAACCGAAGGAACGAATACTTTCGTTTCAAAATACGTGGCTCTGCACGAAAAAGCTTTGGCGGAAATGGAAAAGACCTTGGAAGACTTCAGAACATTACCGTAATAAAATCTAAGGAGTGATTTTATGAAATTATTAAAAATTTTAAGCATTATTTTACTTTGTGTATTGATATTTTCAGCTTGCGCAAGCAACGGAAACTCCGCTAATAAAGAAACTACCGCAAATAATACCGAAAATGACCCATCTGAAACTACGACGGGAAGAATCGAGCCGGATCTGCCCGCTATGAATTTTAACGGAGCGGTATACAGAGTGCTTGGACGAGAAGTTCCTGCGTATCCGCAGTTTTCGAATTTCGAAATCAGCGTGGAATCGATGAACGGCGAGATCGTCAACGACGCTGTATACGAACGCAACAGCAGGCTTGAAGAAAGATATAACTGCGTCATCGAACAGGCGGTATTTGAAGATACAGCCATAAATTTAACGAAATCCGTATTGGCGGGCGATGATTTATACAGCCTTGCGTTTATAAAAATGATAGACGCCGGACCGCTTGCCGCAAACGGTAACTTTTACGATTTGTATTCGCTCAAATACCTTGACTTTTCAAAGCCGTGGTGGCGACAGGACGTAAATAAAGCGGTTTCGGTCGAAGGACGGCTTTATTACACCACGGGTGACTTCAATATGATAGAGAAACAACGCACGTATATTATGATGTACAATAAAGATATGGCGAAAGATTTCGAACTCGGCACATTCTATGATTTTGTTTACGACAACACCTGGACGGTTGAAAAAATGCTCGGGCTGGCGACGGCGGTATCCGACGATATTGACGGCGACGGAGTTATGACCGATAAAGACCGCTGGGGTATAGGTTTGGATTCGGGCAACGCGTTTTTTACTTTCGTCAACGGTTTGGATAATTTTATTGTAACAAAAGACAATAAAGACGTTCCTCTCCTTACAATTAATAACGACCATACTATCTCTTCGGTTGATAAAGTTTTAAGTTTATTAAACGATAAATCGATTTCGTATTATTGCGAACAGTTTTCGGGGAAAGTTACTTACGATTATTGGTATACATCGACTTATATGTTTTATGACGGAAATTTATTGTTCTTAGTAGGTTTCCCGCACGGATTGAAAGATATATCCGCCAATTCCGAAGTGGATTACGGAGTTCTTCCATTTCCGAAATACGATGAAAAACAAGCGCAATATATCGCGACGCCCGATCCTGTAGGCGTTTTGATGCTGACGATTCCCTCTTCTGCCAAGGACGTTGATTTCGCTTCGTTTATGCTTGAAGCGATTTGCGCTTCGTCGAAATATGACGTTATGCCGAAATACTACGAGGATTCGTCAAAAACCAAATACATGTACGACGAACAAAGCCCTCTCATGTTTGATTTGATTTTCAGCGGACTGCGCTACGATTTGGGTACCATGTATAACTGGGGCGACATGAAAGGGATATTTTATGCAATATCGACCGGCGGTACCAATAACTTCGTGTCAAAATACACGGCGGTCGAAGAAAAAGCATTTACGCAAATGGAAGCTACCCTCGAAGCTTTCAGGGAATTGCCGTAAATTTAAAATATCGATTGACAAACCGGAAAATAAATGATAAAATAAAAACGTTAACAAAAAAATAAATAAAGGAGAAAAACTTATGAAAAAAATAAGCTTTTTCATTATTCTCGCATTAATTTTTTCCGCATTTGCAATACCCGCCATATCGGCGGCCGACCCCGATGATACTTACTTAGCCGCGAAACTTTACTATCCTGTCAAGGCTGACGGAAAAATCGACGGCAACGAATGGGACGACGCTTACGAACTCGTGTTGACTACGGAAAATGAAGTTATGAACGCTTTCGGGCGTTATCAGGGCGGAGACCCGGACTTTTTCAAAAACACAAAAGTCACTTATAAAATTAAGTGGGACGAAAATAACCTGTACATACTTGAAATAAGGGAAGATACCGACGCGTGGGTTTTCGAACCGGATAACGCTACCGCTCCTTGGCGCGGCAACGGGACATTGTTCTTTATCTCGTATGACAACAATCCGAAATGGGCTAACGCTTACGAAGTATTCTGGACAGCTAAAGCCGGCGACGGTAAAGCCAAAGTCGCCCTGCGCGCTTTCCATAACGGCAGAGACGGCTCGTTCGAAGGTTCAGACGACGCCGAATGGATAGGTAATTGGCAGTTCGCCGGTATCGTCACCGGTACAAATTCCGTATTTGAAATAATAATACCGTGGACTGATATACAGAAATTCAATACTGATATCGGTATGCCTTCAACTATGAAAATCGGTGAAAAGTTCAAATTCACTCCTATCGTACCGAAACACAAGGAAGACGGTTCAACCGGACAGATGAACTATCACGATAAATACGACAGACCTGACGCGGTCACAGACGAAAACAGCAATCCGGGCGAACTTCCGGTGAACTGGGCAAATCTGCTTCTCGTAGATTCGATAGTTCAGATTATAATTGAAGAAGAATATGTGGAAGAAGCGGGTGCAACAACAAGTACACCGGCTGCACAGGCGCCGACGTCTCCGGTTACTTTCGATAATACCATGATTATTATCGCAATTATTATTTTTGCGACCGGCGCGGTTGTAATCACAAGACGTTCAATTAAATTGAAATAGTAATTTTTAAATAATTATGAGAAGGAAATTAATTAATACAAAGAGCGCTTTTGCTTTATTGATGTGTATTGCGATGTTGATTTCTTTCGCGGCGTGCGGAGAATCGGGGGATGATACATCCGTTGCGGCGACGGGAGAGGTAAACAACAATCTCAAAACAAACGAAACAGAATTGAAACCGGATCTGCCTGACAAAAATTTCAACGGCGAAATTTTCACGTTCATCAACCGCGGCGAGGCATATGTACACTGGGAATGTTTCGACTGTTACGCCGAAACTGAAATCGGCGAACCGATCAACGACGCTGTTTACCGCCGCAATATGGTCATTGAGGAGCGGTATAACATCAAAATCACGGAGTTCAAAGCGAGTACAGGCATGGAAAGGACGTTGTTCAATTCAATAAACGCGGGTGAAAAAATCTATAACGCCGTTATGATAAACGGTACCGGCGCCGCGTTTTTGGCTGAGAACAACGTGCTGGTCGACCTGCATACCATTAACTACATAAATCTTGAAAATCCGTGGTGGGATAAAAACGCCAATAAGGATTTTTCTATAGGGGAACGGATATTCTTTACCGCTTGCGATATAGGTATCAGCGACAAAGACGGCTCATGGACGCTGGCGTTCAACAAACGGATATTAAATGACGGCGGTTTGGAAAATCCATACGATATTGTAAAAGCCAACCGCTGGACGATGGATAAAATGTACGAGATGGCCAAAACCGTCAGCCGCGACCTTGACGGCGACGGAAAAATGACAATTGACGACCTGTGGGGAATCGTCGCCGAGTCTTACGATACATACGCCATGTTCTTCGCGGGCGGCGAACGCATATTCAAGAATAACGCCGAAGGGTATCCCGAACTCGTCGTGTACAGTGAACGCGGCGTGCGCGTCATCGATAAATATATGCAGATGGTTAAGGATAAAGAGCATTATTATGTTGTTGTATCCACGATAGATAATCCGTTTAATGACGGCCGCGCATTATTTTATGCAACCACACTTTATACGATACGTAATTATTGGCGCGATATGGACGATGACTTCGGTATCATTCCTCTGCCGAAATACGATGAGCTTCAAGAAAATTACCACCATATTGTCAGTATCGGAGCATCCGGAGCGGTGCTCGGAGTACCGATAACCACCCCGAACTTAGAACTTACAGGAATTATTCTTGAAGATTTGTCATATGAATCAGGCAAAACTTTGATGCCGGCATATATGGATATATGTTTCAACAATAAATACCTGCGCGATAAAGAATCTATAGATATGCTGGCGTTATGCCTTGAATCGCGCGTATTCGACTTTTCGATAATATATGATTGGGGCGGATGGTATGCTTATTTTATCGGTTTAAACGCCAACAGCAATGTGAATTTCACCTCGGAATTTGAGAAAAAGCAGGAGTCAACTATAGCGGCTATGGATAAAATAATAGATATATACAAGCAATTGAATTGACAAATTACAGCCTTAAAAACTTATAAGGAGAAAATTATTATGCAAAAGATACTTGCTTTATTGATGTGTATTGTGATGTTGGTATCTGTCGCGGCGTGTGCCGGGACGGATAAAGCCGCAGGCGAAACTTTGAAAACGTCAGGCGACGACAATGGTGAAACGAATTCCGGCGAATTGAAACCGGATCTGCCTGATAAAAACTTTAACGGCGCGGCGTTCACATTTATTAACCGCGGCGCGGATTACGGAGGTTGGAACTGCGTCGATTGCTTTGCCGAATCCGAAAACGGCGAACCGATCAACGATGCGGTGTACCGCCGGAATATGATCATTGAAGACCGTTATAATATCAAAATCACGGAATTTAAGGGAAGCACGGGAATGGAAAGGACTCTCTACAATTCCATTATCGCAGGCGAAAAAATTTACGACGCCGCAATGGTACGCGGTACGGACGCCGCGTTTTTGGCGGAAAATAATGTACTGATTGACCTGCATACCATTAACTACATAAACCTTGGCAATCCGTGGTGGGATCAAAACGCCAATAAGGACTTTTCTATAGGCGGACGGCTGTTCTTTACCGCGTGCGATATAGGTATCAGCGATAAAGACGGTTCTTGGGTAATGGTATTCAATAAGCGTGTACGGGAAGACAATCAACTCGAAAATCCTTATGATATAGTCAACGCCGGTAAATGGACAGTAACTAAAGTGCATGAAATGGGCAAAACCGTCAGCCGCGATTTAGACGGCGACGGCAAAATGACGAAAGAAGATATGTGGGGCATTACCGCCGAACCGTATGATACATACGCGCTGCTTTTCGCGGGCAGCGAACGCATATACAAAAATAACACGGAAGGTTATCCGGAACTCGTCGTTTATAGTGAACGCAGCGTTAAAGTAATCGATAATTATATGCAGATGGTCAAAGATACCGACAATTATTTGATAATTTCATCGAGCGACACCCCGTTTATTCCGGGACGCGCGCTGTTTATGTCTACAACTCTGCTCGCGATACGTAATGCGTACCGCAATATCGACGATGATTTCGGGATTCTCCCTGTACCCAAATTTGACGAGATTCAGGAAAATTACGGTCATATCGTCAGTATCGGAACGTCAGGCGCGACAATCACGGTACCGATAACCGCACCGAATCTTGAAATGACCGGAATAATTCTTGAAGATTTGGCGTATGAATCGAGCAAAACGGTAATTCCGGCTTATATGGACATATGTTTCAACAATAAATACCTGCGCGATAAAGAATCTGTGGATATGCTGAAATTATGTATGGATTCGCGCGTTTATGACTTTTCAATATTGTACACCGCTTGGGGACCTTGGTTCACGTATTTTTATAATTTAACCGCCGCAAGCAACGTAAACCTTGCTTCTGAATACGAAAAGAACGCCGAAGCAACCAGAGTGTCTATTGAACAAACGGTAGATTTATACAAGCAACTGAACAAATAAACGAATAAAGCCGGGGTTTCCCGGCTTTTATTTTTTCATATTGACCAATTGACAACGCATCTAAAAAGTGGTATAATATATTTTATTATCAAATTTACAGTAGGAGCTATTATTAAAATATGGGTACCATCAAGAAAATATTCAAACGCTATTTCATAGACGCAATGGGCGCTATGACACTGGGTTTATTCGCGTCGCTTATCATCGGATTAATCATTTCGCAACTTGCTAAAATACCAGGTTTGTCGATCATATCCAACCTCACCGAACTGACCGGCGCAACTTCGCCCGTTATCGGCGCTGCAATGGGTGTAGCTATCGCCTGGGGATTGAAAACCAAACCGCTCGTTATGTTCACCTCAGCCGTCACGGGCGCTATCGGATATATTGCCGGCGGACCTGTCGGCGCGTATGTCGCAGGAGTCGTCGGCGCGGAATTCGGCGGTCTCGTCGCCGGACGCACGAAAGTGGATATCGTCATCACGCCTTTTACTACGATTATTACCGGCGGAACGGTCGGATTGCTGGTCGGACCTTATATAAGCAACTTTATGCAATGGCTCGGTTCCGCTGTAAATACCGCTACGGAATTGTCGCCGATACCGATGGGAATCATCGTAGCCGTCATCGTAGGGCTTGCGCTTACCGGTCCGATTTCGTCAGCGGCATTATGTATTATGATAGGCATCAACGGGATCGCGGCGGGAGCGGCGGTTGTCGGGTGCGCGTGCCAAATGATAGGCTTCGCGGTCGCGAGTTTTCGCGACAACGGATGGGGCGGATTGATTTCGCAGGGATTAGGAACATCAATGCTTCAACTCCCCAACATCATGCGGCGGCCGCAGATCTGGATTGCGCCAACTCTGGCCGGAGCTATACTCGGCCCGATTTCAACGGCTGTACTCGGAATGACAAACACTTCGCTCGGAGCGGGAATGGGAACATCCGGACTTGTCGGCCAATTCGGCACGTTTGACGCGATGCTCGAAAGCAACGGCTTTGTGCCGACGCTGATAATGGTTATCGCCATGCACTTCGTGCTTCCGGCGGTACTGACGCTCGCGTTCGATTTCATACTCAGGAAGATCGGCTGGGTCAAAGCCGGCGACATGAAACTCGCGGATGGGAAATAGGAGTTAAACCATGAATAACATCGCATACTACAACGGAAAAACCAGTCCAATCGACGAGATGATGATCCCGATGAACGACCGCGTCGTCTATTTCGGTGACGGCGTTTACGAAGTGGCGTACGTCAAGAACCACAAACCGTTCGCGTTGTACGATCATCTCGACCGCTTCTACAACAGTTGCAGAATGATGTCGATCGATTTTTATATGAACCGTGAGGAACTAACGGATTTGGTGCAGTCGTTGATTGATCAAATTGACACCGACGCCGAGTGTATCCTCTACTGGCAATGTTCGCGCGGAACCGCGCCGCGGAAGCATTACTTCCCCAATCCGCCCGTCAAGCCGAATTTGCTCGCGTATGTCAAACCGCTTGCCATTCCACCGATGAAAAATCGAATTAAACTGATAACGGTTGAGGATCAGCGATTCTTCTTCTGTAATATTAAAACGCTGAACTTGATTCCGAATGTGTTCGCGTCGCAGAAAGCCGAGGAAGCCGGCTGCGACGAGGCGATTTTCCACCGCGGCGATATGGTTACGGAGTGTTCGCACGGCAACATTTCGATAATCAAGAACGGCGCGTTGAAAACCGCGCCGCTGAACAATCTGATTCTTGCCGGAACTGTGCGGAAGCATTTGCTTGAATTCTGCAACGCGAACGGGATTCCCGTTGACGAAACGCCGTTCAAAGTCGCGGAAATGGTGGGCGCGGACGAGGTAATCGTGACGAGTACGACGACGATGATGCGCGCGGCGTATGAAATCGACGGGCAGCCTGTAGGCGGGAAACTGCCGGATTTGGTGGAGAGGATTCAGAACGGGTATGTTGAGAGGATTAGGAAAGAGTTAAATTTATGATACAAACCGAACGATTGTTATTGCGCGAGTTGAGCGAAAACGACGCAGCCGACGTATATAATTTGTTTTCGAATCCAACCGTGATGTACTTTTTAGATTTGCCTCACCCGAGTATCGAATATTCCCGCGAATATATCCGAACCCGTCCGCGAACGCATTATGAATTTGCCGTTGTGTTAATAGATACAGAAGAATTTTTGGGAATCGTTGAACTTAACGTTGAATTTGAGCCGATAATTGACAGCCGCGCGGATTTAAGTTACTACTTTTTGCCGGAATTTTGGCATAAAGGATATGCCACGGAAGCAAGCAGAGCCTTGATAAGGTTCGGATTTGAAGTTTTAAAAGTAAATAAAATCACTTCCGGCTGCCTGAAATGCAATTCCGCTTCGGAAAACGTAATGATACGCTGCGATATGCAAAAGGAAGCCGAATTTAAGCAACACACGCGATTCAAAGGCGAATGGGTAAAACGCGTCGAGTATGCTGTATTGAAAGATGAATATCTAAAAAGAGAGTGAAAATCCACTCTCTTTTTTATTTCATTCACACTCATAAGTCTGCATCGTTCCGCACAGCATTTGATGAAACCCGAACCGTCTATAGAACGGCGCAAGGTTTTCCTCAAACATAACCGAAATCCAGAAAATCTTCCGTTCCTTCAGATACGCGATGATCCGATTCATC
>Ga0123353_10014766_pt1 | contig 11286 bp, 5 predicted proteins | sample TergutLab28metaG_3_FD_92763 | JGI IMG/M metagenome (GOLD analysis project Ga0123353, IMG submission 92763) | Labiotermes labralis P3 segment gut microbial communities from Petit-Saut dam, French Guiana - Lab288 P3 | ecosystem: Host-associated > Arthropoda: Insects > Digestive system > Gut ... | reverse complement strand
TTGGAATCGTTGAGCGGGAAAGACAGACAAAGGAATTGGAAGACTGATGCTGGCAGTCGAGTCAGCGGTGCCAGATGAGGTGGTTTGCAGTGTGGTCACCAAAACAAAGATTATTATTTCTGGAGGTAAGCGACGATTGTTTTCTTTTCTTTTGTTAGAATATGATTTTTGTTTGCTTAACTGGATAAGAGTAGACCTTACTCCACAAATACAAATAAATAAATAAATAAATAAACAAACAAGTAGTGAAAATGCGATTCGATGAACCACACCCGTATCGAGAAAGTATTTCTACCAGACTGAGCACGTCAGGGCAAACGAGGTACAAACGGGTGATCGTGTACAGGTACTTGCTCCTCACCGAATACTACTCAGTGCGTCTACAAAGTTTGAGTACTAGGTTCATAAAAAATGGAAGTCTGAAGGAAAACAAATTTATTACTCCGTAGTCTTCAGCATACTTCCTTCCCAACTCTATACACCTGTTTGCACGGACATAAAACTTCTGACTGCCTCCGTAGAACGCAGCTGCCGGAATATTCTTTAATCCACTCGTCACGTTGTTCTGGTGTCTGAAATTGTGTAGAAACGTCGCCTCAGAGGGTTGGATTTCACTTTAGGGAGTAGAAAGTAGTCCGCAGATGCCAAATCTGGCGAGTAAGGGTGCGGTAAAGAAAAGTAACGCTTTTCTTTGCGAGAAACTGCTTGACGAAAGTTGCGTTGTGGGAATGAGCATTATTGTGCTGCAAGAAACAGTACCCTGACTGAGCGTTGTCCGGCCTAACGTGCCAAAGTCTTGTCGGTCCATCACTTCTTTTTAGAAGTCAAGAGTTAATAGTCCGTCCTTCCGGTGCAAATTCTTTGTGTACGACTCACTGCCAGTCGAAGAAAATCACCAACTTGGTCTTCACTCGAGACTTCTAGAGTCGAAGTTTCTGTGGCCGCGTCGATCAATTGATGTGAGATCTGAGGCGGAGTGCGTGACACGCAGGAAGAATTTCATGGTTTTGTGGTGAAATCTAAAGGAGAGAGACCCCTTCTTTCAACAGCCTTAACTTCATAAGCGACAAATGAGACGTTGGGGACGGACCACTTGGAAGACCAAGGCGTAGATGGGAGGGTAATATTAAAATGAATCGTCAAGAAGTTGGATATGGGCGTGGAGTGGATTGATCTGGCTCGGAGTAGGGAGAGGTGGCGGGCTCGTGTGGGTTCGGTAACTGACCCCCGGCTTTCATAAAGGGCGGGGAATTCGTTGTCGAGAAGAAATCTGTTTCATGAAGTTAGAAGCGACAAATGTCGTCGGTAGATTGAAAATAACTTTTATTTTCGCCTTTTGTTTTGAAGACAGGAAGAATTTTCTTTGATAATTTTGTCACTGCTTGCCATCAGTTTTGCAATATCGGAACGCATGTGTGAAGCAACGATTCGGATGTAGCTTTTTCAGTGTTTTGTCGCAGAATTCGAAAAGATCTTAACTCTGTGAGGCAGCTATCGCCTGTTACTTCCCGTCGGCTCGGCTATGTCATGCGCATTCACGCAATGGCCAACTTACACGCTACGTACCGGATTATGTAGTTCACTTGCTTGCCTCTGTGACATTGGTGTGTTCCGTAACGCAGAATAGACACTGTGCCGTAAATTCGAAGGATTCTTGAAATACGGTAACTTCAGTCAAGTGAACTAAAACGTGTTAACCCCTGCTGACTATAAATTGGACTCGTGGCGATCGCTGCGCCTCTTGTCGTCACGCCAAATTATCTCTGAGGAGTTATCGCTGTTTTTCAGATACGGAATGTCCTTGTATACTCTTAATGCGGACCTGCACGTTTCAGAAGTACGGTTTAAAAATATATGGGCCTCAGACCATTGTGCCTAAGCAGCAGAAAATTGTCAGGCAGGCCTAAATTGAGTTCATAAAAAATCGAGGCTCTTAACGTGTCGAATTTAATGTCTTTCGTCTGTATCACTCTGCCAACCAATCATACCGACTTCAGATCTGGCTGATCGGATTCAACGTTTAACGTCAGCTGGCCCTGAATAGAAGTTGACTCTGGCCTCGTATTTGAATTCTTGGTAAAGGAACTTAATTTTTTTCGTTGTATCGTGGACTTTTCATTTTCAGAGTTGTGGATTGTGTCACATGTGCTGATTCAATTGCAGTTCCCACCAATCGAAGCTTCCTCTCGAGCCCCATTGTTTCTGATGTTTTGCTGGCCGTGCATTTCAGTATATTTACCTTAGTAATTAACCAACTTGATGCACAAAATTTTGTTTTACAAAAAGTTTATTTCATGCCTCTACATGTTTCGAGCACATGTGCTCATCATCAGGAGGTCAAAATTGCATTATACAGCCTCTGGTATCATCACACCTATAGGTGTGCATTATACAGCCTCTGGTATAGGTGTGATGATACCAGAGGCTGTATAATGCAATTTTGACCTCCTGATGATGAGCACATGTGCTCGAAACATGTAGAGGCATGAAATAAACTTATTGTAAAACAAAATTTTGTGCATCAAGTTGGTTAATTACTAAGATAAACCTATTATTTCTGTTTCATCGACCAGGTTATTCGTATTCCTGTAGATCGATGTGTACTTTGTTTGTTCAGTGACGTCAATGAGAAACGCAAAGTTGCGGATCCAGTTGTGATCACAAAGCCGAGGAAAATGTTTTCTCTTCATTTCCGAATATAATGATGTGTGTGACTTTCATACATGAAGCTCCTGCCTCTATCTGCGTACTGATAGCAACTTTTAACATGTTATATCCAGGACTGGGACTCTGCAAGATTCTGCGGAGTTTCACCTTCCCTTTGTGTCGTGTGGGTTGGAATACGGTGGTCCTTCCGACCTGTACGTGCACTTTGCCGTGGAATAAGAACTTAACGACGCTTTGAAGCAATGTTAACAGTACTGTAGCAATTGTGGCAAGAGCGGGATTGGAAGGGCGGATTAGTAGAGACTGCTAGCTGTTGTGTTGTTTTCGAGCCGGGCGTATTTGGCGCTAGCTGAGGCAGTCACGTTCCCACATTCCCATCCACTTGTTGTGGGAAGGTTTCTGTGCAGCCGCGAGGATATTTGTGCTGACTCATTACGAACTCTTAGTAGGTCCTCGTGTGTAGCTGATACTTTGAACTGACCCAAACGAAACTATACGAGACGAAAACATGAGATACGCAACATCGTGAGTCGCCAAATCAAGGTCGTACGCAACGTTACATATATTTTGTGATGCCCCTACGTGGAATATAGAGCGGCATGGGATAGATGTTGCATGAAGAATACCGTGATTTCGTGTTTATGCGTGGCTTCTTTGACCCTTCAAATACCTAAAATAATGTGAATTGCGTTTACAGATTCGTGTGGTACCTTTACAGTAAACACACACTTTATCGGTTATGTAACCATGTAATGATGTATAGGTTGTAGTCGTTTATTCTGAGATCCATAAACACACAACCTCACTCTCTGGGCACAATGTAGAATTTTTTAATATTAAACCCAGTGGCACACAAATAATCACTGGACTTTAAATGGTTTGCTGTGCTGTTCCTACTGCAGAAGTTACATAGCAGTGAAAGATGCTTTAAAATAATGCATAGTGAGTATATGAGGATTTGAAAGGGAGTGGTTGACACCGTTTCTCCGCAACCTTTCGTAATTCTTATGACGAGATTGGGTGAAATCGCAACATTTTCTGTCGGAATAGTCTGTGGCCCGGGGGTTGTTAATTCTTTCTTGCTTACTTCACGACTCTCAGCATCTCAGACTGTGCATGTGGCATCGATGTGGGGTTGACTGGTGAATGACGTAATGGGACGGAGCCGAGATACTGTACGGGCCTGGAGATACTGGGAAAAGAATTCGGGAAGGCTGGCCATCAGGCCAAGATTTGAGCCAGACGCCTTCCGAATGCAAGTCAAGAGCGTTACCGTTGTATCATTCCGCTCGATGTACGTAGACTCGAACCGGGGCTTCCAGTATACTGTCATTACTCCATGTTCCTCGGCGTTCAAAAGTGTAATGCTGAAGCGTTTTGACAGATCTGCCGTTCTGGTACGTGGGTCAGAATACTGGGCCAGGACGGACAGACATAGAGGCAGAACAGATAAGCGAAGCTTAATTGCTTTGAGCATTGGCCGATTATTGTCCGCAGATCTGGAGATGATGCCCGCGAGGCATGAGATAAATGGGCATGCACAAGATTTCGTTGTATATGACGAGTTGCTACTACTAATTGGAAAAGCATTCGCACATTGCACTCTCACACGACACGCTACTCGAAATGCTTGATGTTTTTAGTCCGTAATAATAGTACTGCCTGTCGCTCCTACCAATAGTAGTCCCCCCCGCACCGCGCTAGACACGCTCCCCCTTTAGCCTCCGGGTGGATCGTCTCATCTTCCGGTCTGTACGGACCACTGTATCGTAACTAGGCACTATAGTGACGTATGAAACAAGAAACTTAATGCGGTAATTAATGAAAGTTTAAGAAAAGACAAGGTAGATGTCAGTGTAGGAGCTGGCTATGCACTGGACCGCGACGTTTGGTTCCTTGCAGGGTTTGGAGTGCACGTCTGCTCTATGACGTCCAGACCAGATCTTGGGTCCGCCCAGCCTCCTTTATAATGGGTTCTGAGGTGGGGATTGCTTCCCAGCGGGTTACGGAAAGCTGAACTCTTACTTCCGTCTGGTTCGGAGTTGCAGTATATGAGACGCGTAACCTCCACGTCCCTGTATACCTTCGTGGCACCGTGTGAACACACTACCTTCGTCGTCTTATTGATACTACCTGAAACATTTGAAGTTGATGGGTATTTTCTAATTCCTCGACATTTTTGTTGTTGTTGTTGTTGCTCCAATCGGAATTCATGCAGTGTGTTCTGAGGTTCGATATTGCGAATGACCCTTTCACTCCCTTTCCGTTTTATGTATGAGTACGGATTTGAATGATAAATGCTTTGGTTCTTAGTAAAGCGGTAAATGGTTTTGTCCTGTCCGCTATGTTTTTTGGCCGCAGCCTCCGTCTGTATTCTTTCCTTTATTTGTGTCCCATCTTATGCGTATTGGACCGTGCATCATCTTGATATTTGAATAAAGGTGTCATCTAGTTGGTCAACCTTTATTCAAATTGAGTCCCATTTTTTTTCTTTCGAGTAATGTGAACATCTGATATGCAGTTCCATTCGTTTTGCTGCAACTTGTATCTCACGTCCAAAATACTCAAACTGTTTTGTCTGTATAACTTGAGCATAGGTCGTATTGTCTCTTTCCATCAATGAACTCAGTTGAAGGTTTTTTTTTTCAGTTGCGTTACTGACGTATAATTTCTGTTGACATTAAGCATGATATTAACATGAAGCCTGTTAAAGACAGGGCTCAGAGTTGACAATTCCACGTTCCCTTAGAGCTGTTCCTCCTTCGCCTCCACCCTAACCAGCCTGTTCACACGAATGTCTGTGGACGTTGATACAAGCCAGAGGGAACTGAACGGGAACACACGAGAAAGTAGAATTTTTTAAGTGAAACCCCGAATGCTGTCATCCGCACCTTCCAGGAAGGTTCTTTCCATGGCCTGTTTATAGATAAGAGATTCTTACAACGGCCCACACCCTCCGTGTACATTGACGGTATATCGTATCTCAGTTTTATTTAATACACGTCATTTTGTTTTAACTTAAGAAAACAAGTTACTTCGTTATCAGTACCGTGTGTACCAAAGTTAAGAATGGATTGGTTACTGTTGGATAGTGCGGTATTGTGGATTGAGAACTGCGGAATATGAGGTTCGTACTGCGAATTGCTGCGACAGCTGTGGACCGTGTTTGTGTTTATCCTACTGTCGAAATGACAGTAGGACACACGTGCATAATAACTTGGATATAATTTGTGGATTTTCGTGATATTTGAAGGCTGTTCCCGGGTTGCATTTTTAATTATTTTGAAACAAGAAACACCCATTATCTTGATGTATGTACTGTGCATTTTGTAGGATTTTATTGTAGTTGTCAAACTCAAGATATATATTAGCAGTATCTGTTTCTTAAAGCATTCCCACCCGTTTCGGTGTTTATACATCATCTTCACGGAGTCAGTTATTATGTACGGTATTTTTACAAAATTCATAAGACGGTGGCATTTATTATACAAATGATAGTGACAGAAAATCAATAGATCTATTGATTTTCTGTCAATCAGCTGTATAAATGTTACCATCTTATTAATTTTGAATTTATAGCGTACGTAATAAGAAACTCCGTGAGGATGATGTGTAAATATCGAAACATGTAGGAGTGTTTTTTAAGAAACAGATACTGTTAATATCTATCGTGCATTTGTTGGACAGATTTAATTAAAAAAAAAACATTGCTCTGCCATGCAGTCTTAATGATGATACGGCCACTGTTTTTGGCATGCAGAGGATCGTGCATCGTGATATATTCTTAGAATAAAAGCCAGCGAAATTCACTCTTTCTTAGATTTATTTGATATAGTACTCTACATGTTTCGGACAGGTCCACTGTCCATCATCAGCAGTATCTCAGCGCTGTATACACGCAATAGTTATTTGTTATGCTAGTTCTGTTGACTGTCTGCTAGCGTGGTCCAACAGAACTAGCATAACAAATAACTATTGCGTGTATACAGCGCTGAGATACTGCTGATGATGGACAGTGGACCTGTCCGAAACACGTAGAGTACTTTATCAAATATGTTTGAGAAAGAGTGCATCTCGTTGACTTTCGTTATAAGAATAGGCCACTGTGTTCTTTATTGTTTGTCTGACAGTTACCTTTCTCGTTCCTATTCAAAGGTTAGGTGGACCGTCAGTAAGGTTTTTTCTTGTGGCTACGCCTCATCCCCTTGTGCTGACAGTGTCTTGTCTTGTGGTGAGCTGCTGCGTGCTGTTGGCTTTTTCTGTAGGCTAGGTGAGAAAAGTCTACCGATTTGTCGAGATGTAAGGAAGAGTTTTACATAATCGTTGTTAATGATGCTGATAAAGATTACAATGAATCGGCTGTGTAGCATTTCTACGTACTGAGCCCTAAAGACCGTCCGATTCTTCCGCCAGTGTTATGCTAAGTGTGGTTGCTGTCCTCCATCGAATTTTTACAGATATAGACATATTCAACGGAGGTCGTAATTAATTACATACGGGGCTCGTATATATGTTCGAGTACTCAAATATCAGTGCCCTGTACGTACATTTCCATAAAGACTTCAAGAATATCCCATTAAACTGCGTCTGTGTCTAGCCGCCGGTTAGCACAGCGACACACAATTGGTATGGCAGATCTTTTGTCGTCCGATTTTGATTTTGGTGCCTTTGGTTGAGCGTAGATGCTATAACGCCCCAACTAACTCTCATATCTTCATTTCTGTTCCTTTGACAGACGCTGATGAAGCGTTATGTACAACACCATTGTTAAACGGACGTTCTCACACGTAATTTTGGTTTATTGTTGTCAATGTTGACGCCCGAAAGGCCCCGAATCAAACTTTTGAATTTCAGCCATCTTTTCATGTAAAATAAACCGCTTACATAAGTGGTTTAGGCATTCATATAATACGCATATTGAGTGTTATATAATGTTCGCATGAAGATCAGTGACTGAGAGAATTATAGCTAGATAATATTATGGAGTGTGTTATCTAAGGTTCCCGAGATCCTCTGGGTTTAAAATGCACTTAAGGCGTCGCCAGTAAACGAAAGATACGGTTCTTATCCATATCAAGGAACTTCGTTTACGTCTCGAAGATTGGATAGGACTGGAACACATCGATCTGTGAGAACTATTCAGGTGATTATAATGACAGAATATGTTGCAGGTGGCCTGCGCAAGCACGTTACGCGAAGAAACAAGTTTTAACTTAGTAAGCAGACGAGTTTTTCGTACACGTAATCAGAATTGGAGGTGGGGGGTGGGGGGGGGGGGGGGCGGCAAGTAACCATTACGTAATACGGGAATTAAGAACACCGTTGGCCTGGTACATTTTAAAGTTGCATGTTGTAATACTACTGCAGCTTACAATTTTCAATGTTTTCCCAAGTACTTATTAGTTGTCACTACGAAACCGATATGTTGCATGCATGAGTGTGGGGTTTGCAATTGCAGTTACAATAAATTCGCTTATAGAGGTTTTTTTTTATGTTTTGCTGACCGTGCATCTCAGCACAGTAGTGCTCGAAACATGTAGAGGAATATAATAAACTTATTATAAAACAAGAATTTCTGCATTAAGTTGGTCAATTAATAAGATCGCTAATAGAGATTCAGCATTTTTTTAAACCTGCACTGCCTTACGGATCTTGCATACTGACTGTGAACTGTGTTCATGTCTTTCGCACCTCAATTTGGCACCCTCGCCCTGTTTGTTTATTTTTGGCGGTACAGCCCCCCCCCCCCCAGTGGGCCATTTCTAGATCACACACAACGACACATGAGAGTCGGCAGGACTCCTGTGGACGAGTGATCAGCTCGTCGCAAAAAACTTCTACCTGACAACACACACCACTCAGACGGACATCCATGTCCCCCGGTGGGATTCGAACCCACAATCTCAGCAAGCGAGCGGTCGCAGACCCACGCCTTAGACCGCGCGGCCACTGGGACCGGCCCTGCCATGTTTAATGAGATTAAGTATCAAGGAATGGAAGTCAGCAGTGAAATGAAGTTTCAGGTCTTCTGAGATGTTACGTGTTGTGAAATGGTAGATAGTTACGGACAGTTCGGAGGATCGTAGTTCCTTCATCTGCTTGGTCCAGAGTACTGTTCTTGGGCTGCTTCATCCGGCAAAGGATGGCACTACGGTGTTACATAACGTCAATCACTGTTAACCAGGTGACGATCCTGAGAAGTCCTGTACGTGTAAGAGCGCCACCGTGAGAAGCTGATCTTGTAACAACGATTCTTTAATATACGGTGTTTAAAAAGTCAGACAGTAGTGTTTGTAAATATCAGTTTCATAATTGAACGGAAAACTAGCTGACAGTAGCAAGTTCCCCGAAGAAGTTTTGGTGAACTTTGATGCGAAGTGCCGCCCACATTGTTCGCACAAGATTGGAGCACCCGAATACTTGTTTCGAACCCCGCTGTGGGCGTACGTGGGGCCTATGTATCTGCTTGTCGGTGTCACCTAGCGGACTTAGTGAAGGACCGAATTTCCAGCCAAGCGGATCTCCCAAGTTGCTGACCGATTAAACTAAGCAGAAACCCCTCTCCATTAACTTAAATGAAGAATGTGTTCACGTGTGATACATGTGGTAGGAAGGTGTACTCCGGCTTGGAGTACGAGTATTAACATCTAACGAAGTCGCACGTACTGTGTTAAAATGCCGTACGACGTTGGCCGCCGAAGCTCTTTGGGGGGTGGTTACATTTTGTAGCCGGGCTCGGAAAATTGGAATTATTGGATGATGATTAGCTTAACACGCAAAGTTCTCAGGTCCGTATACCTGTATCTTCAAATGGTTGTTTGAGGACATTATCGAACAGGAAATATTTTTACAAGAAATGCGCATGGCATTGTTTACACCCGAACCTGTCCATGGCAGAGGACGCATATTCAATTGTAGGACGGAAATCACTAAATGTGTTCCAATCATCAGCAAAGAGTAAATACATGTTTGTTAATATTTTAATGGGCACAAAAATGCTCTTTCGAGGGCTGGAAGATGACCGCAGGCCTACTGTTGGAAATCCTGCGTTAAAGGGTGAATGTTTAGAGTCCAGCTGAAATGTGATGGCACACGTTGACGCTTGAGAAGGGAAGTGAAGGGGAAACTGGCGAATGGAGTGGGTGGCCAGTACTCTTCACACTTCCTCGACATGGTGTATCCAGCATTACTACCGCTGATGCGCACACCTCGGCTGCCGGTTTTCGACTGAACTGACGCCCCCGTCGATTTAAATGGACTCGTCCGTTTCGCCGAAAGACGAAATCTGGTTTCTGCGCGTGTGCCATCACATTTCAAACACAGTATACTACTTGAAGGGTTAGATACCGTTGCAGAAAAGAGCGGGCTGAGTAAGACGATGTGTACGTTTGTGTGTATGTTCGTTGGTTCGTTTGATTGTGGTATATTTATTTTCATGTGCACATGAATTATGCTATATCAGTTACACTGGTTATCAGGTAAGTTTGTAGTTCAGCGTGTGCAGGAGTTGTATGTGGTATTAGACGACTCTATATCGACTGCTTTGGTTAAGTGACTCCCTTTGGCCAAATGTCTGTTAGATGCGCTCGCGAAATTGCGAAAAAGACTATTATTTTCGTCATATCTGTCCGTCCTCCTGGAACATCTCGGCTCTCGCTGGTCGCATTTTATGAAATTTGATATTTGGGTATTCGAAAAAATTGAAATTTCATTAAAATCTGACAGGTATAACGGGCGCTTGACGCGAGGGCTTACGTACATACATGATATCTCTTGTTGGTAGAATGAGAAGCGGCTCGGACAAAAGTTTATATAAGATCAAAAGACATTTTATGTTCAGTAATATTTTCCCCAGAATCGTGTCGTTCATGAGATAATGTGGAAAATTACGGTATAGTTAGACAAGCTACAGATGACAATATAATACGGCGCTTGCACTTTGCATGCTGAGTGACTTAAGGCTATAAATACTCTCACAATATGTAATACTTACTATCCCACGGCAGCAGTGGTAACGCGAATGCCCCTCAGTGTCACGTTATACCTACACTGATTGCCTTGTTTCTTTAAATATGCATATTAAATAGGGAACTTCCGAACAGGTTTCTGTTGCGGCAGCCTCCCGTAAAATGTTCTAAAAAAATATATCCCGTTTGAATCTTGGCCTGATAACCATCTGTACTGCAGGCAGTGCCAAATTTCACACTGCCGCTTATGTTAAATGACTGGACACATTACTTTTTGATTTTTGGTGACGTTACGGGGAGTGATAATGTGTACGCGTTGAATACTTCAGGCACCTGACGTTCAGGTGACCGTGCATCGTGATAGATTCTTATAATAAAACCAAATATCTGCACTTACTTACTTACTTACTCCATGGTGCGGAGTCCTTCTTGAGAAGCTAACTGGTTTGCAGCTAGTCAAGAAATTCCCCCCATTTCACGGAACCCGAAGGTTCATTACCGCACTCACAAGCGTCAGCCACTTGTCTCTATCCTGGACCAGCCCAATCCAGTCCATATACCCACATCCCACCTCCTGGAGATCCATCCTAATATTATCCACCCATCTACGCCTAGGCCTCCCCAGTGGTCTCCTTCCCTCCGGCTTCCCCAC
>Ga0123353_10014764_pt1 | contig 11287 bp, 10 predicted proteins | sample TergutLab28metaG_3_FD_92763 | JGI IMG/M metagenome (GOLD analysis project Ga0123353, IMG submission 92763) | Labiotermes labralis P3 segment gut microbial communities from Petit-Saut dam, French Guiana - Lab288 P3 | ecosystem: Host-associated > Arthropoda: Insects > Digestive system > Gut ... | reverse complement strand
ACCTGACGCGCTCCGGTCACGATGACCGCACCCTTCATCTCAGCTCTTTTCAGTACAGCTTGCCCAATATGTCTTTTGATATACATGATGCACCTCGGTGATTGTGATATTATAACATCGGATGTTATTATATCACCGATTTGCATAAAGTCAACCCATCCCCAAGTGATTAACGTTCACTGAAAGGCCTACTCAATATCAGGCTTCCTCGGGGCAGGGTCGGAACCCAATGTTATATTGCGATATAACCGCGACCGGTCCGATATAGAAATAATGTGTGGGGGAAGACACATTAAAAACTTTTCGGCCCGCCCAGTCGCGAGTGCATTTGCTGCTGGTTGACGCTGTAAATCAGCGCATTCTCCCTGGATATTATTTTCTTCTTGAAAAGCTCAAACAAACTCATGTCCATAGTCTGCATACCCGAAGAAACCGAGGTCTGGATAATGTTTTCAATTTGGAAAACCTTGTTTTCGCGGATCAGGTTCCGGATCGCGCTGTTGACGACCATGATTTCGAAAGCGGGGCGAAGCTTTTTGTCAAGCGTGGGAATAAGCTGCTGTGAAACGACCGCCTGCAAAGTCATGGATAGCTGCGCGCGGATTTGGTTTTGCTGGTTTCCGGGGAAGCTGTCTATTATTCTGTCGATGGTTGAAGCCGCGCCCATCGTATGCAGCGTGCTGATGACGAGATGCCCGGTTTCAGCTGCGGTGATCGCAGCGCCGATGGTCTCCTGGTCGCGCATTTCGCCGACAAGGATGACGTCGGGCGCCTGGCGCATCGCCGCCCTCAGCGCGGACATAAAGCTTTCGGTGTCGGAGCTGAGCTCGCGCTGGCTGATCAGGCTCTGCTTTTTCTCGTGCCGGTACTCGATGGGGTCCTCTATTGTGACTATGTGGTTCTGGCGGGTACTGTTGATCCTGTCGATCAGGCAGGCGAGCGAAGTCGTTTTCCCGCTGCCGGTGGTGCCGGTAAAAAGTATGATCCCCCGGGTAAAATCAGCGAGCTTTATGATAGTATCCGGTATGTTGATCTTTTCCGGATCGGGGATGCCAACGGGGATGGTTCGTATTACCGAAGCGTAGGACAAGCTCTGCCTGTATACGTTGACGCGGAACCGGGAAACGTCCCGGAGCACGACGGCAAAGTCGTCGTCCCCGTCCTGCAGGAGCGAAAAATCCCTGTTCGCGGCGAGTTCATACAGGTTTCTCACGATCTGCTCGGTCTGCTCGGGTCTAAGCGCCTCGTCGTTCCATTCATACAACGACCCGTTGATCTTAAGGGTAACGGGTTTTCCTTCCATGATGTAAACGTCCGAAGCTTTTCTTTCAACGGCGTCCTGCAAAAACGATTCTATATTCATGTTGGCCTCCGGTTCTTTCGTAGTCTGATAGGTTGCGGGGCGAGACCCCGGCGCGCTGGGCGCGTCGAGCCCTGCAATGCGTCGATCAACCGTCTCTGTTTAATTCGTCAATCCCTACCTCATGAGGAAATCGACAGCGAAACTCACTCTCATTTCCCGATTGTCCGCTATTGAGAATTCATCGTGGTGGCTGCTGCAGGCGAAACTGACGATACGGTTTGCCGCGTCTTCTTTTGCAAAGGTTTTTATTATTGCCTGCAGATCGTCATAGGTAGTGTTCATGCTCACTTGGACGGTGCGCACAGTCGTCAACTTTTCCGCATCATTTGCTGCGGGTTTTTTGTTGTCGAACTCTATGGTCATTATCTCCGTGTACGGCGTAATGATTCTTTCTATCTGCCTTAATATGTCCGCATCGTAAAAGTCTTCGTCCAGATGCTTCTCAACATCGGCGAACTCTTCTTCGAGAGCCTCTTTTTTGAGCGCGAGCGACTGCCTGCGCAAAAGCGTAATCGATGCGTTGTCTATCTGTGTGGTCTTGCTGTTGATTTTCTCCTGAAGCGAGTTGATCTCTTCCGTATTCGGCACATAGTAAAACATATAGTACGCCCCGGATAAAAGCATCAGTAATAATACTGTCAGCAGAATTATTTCACGGGTTGATATCTTCATTTTATCTTCCTCCTTTTGCGGGACGCCGGGGGGCGTCACCTGCAATGGTTTCGTGTTGCGGGCGAACGCAGTTCGCCCATACATAGTCCGTATTATGTTAGTCACCGGGGAGGCGCCACCTGCAATGGTTTCGCGTTGCGGGCAAACGCAGTTCGCCCCTACGGATTTGGCTCGTATTCTGCGTGATGATTGCCATCGTCCCCTGCAAAGCCGCTTGCCCTGTAAAGCGTAATATTAAAACTCACGTTCTTCTCACTGGTGTAGGCGCTGATGACGCTGCCCTTCGTGAACAAGCCGCAGCGGTCCGACAAAAGGTAGTCCATATAATCGGCGAGCTTTGCCGAAGACACGGCCGTTCCAGTTATGATGATGTTGCCACGCGAAGCCGAAACATTTTCTAATGTCATATCTTTTTTCGCGGAGATATAAATCCACTCAAGCAGGCGCGACGTGTTCGGCGAGGCCGAGTTAAACGCTTCGAGTTCCGAAGTCATGGCGGTCATGTAATTGATTTCCTTTTCCAGGCTCGCTATTTGCGCAAGCGCGTCCGTAACGGTATAGTTTTCGAGTTCGCTCGTCAAGCGCAGGTCTTCTTCCCTCAACGCCTGAACTCTGGTGTAGGGGAAGTAAATGCCCGCAGCAAGCGCCGCGCCGACGATTATGAAGGTGAGGATCATTGTCATTATGGCTCTTCCGGACAGGCGCCTCTTTTTCTTTTGCCGCTTAAGGTTCAGGTCCGCAGAGAGCTTGGTCTTGCCGCTGATCGAAGCGGCGTAAGCGTCGAGATAATATTCCACGCCGTGTTCCATGATGCCTTGTTTTTTGCCGTTGGCGATCCCGCCGAAAACAGTCCCGGCGTTAACTACGGGGATATCAAGGTTCTCCGCGAGCTTTTCCATGATCGCGGATAAGTTGCGTTTGTTGCCGAATACCAATATCTGCTCGATTTTCGAGTTGAGCTCGCGGTATTGTATGTAGTCGATTATCGACGCTATCTCGGCGGACAGGCTATCGATGCGGAGCGCTGCGGTCTCATCGGCTTCGTCCGACGTCGATTCCGCGTCCAGGACTGCGTCGAAATAGCGGCTCACGTAGAATCTGCCGTTTACGAATATCATTATATTCGCCGGGTAATCGGAAACGTCCAAAACCGCGAAGGATTTTGTGGGGTCGAACCCCTGTATTTTATCCTTGAGCTTCATCAGCTTGTCGCGCGCGTTCTCGCGGATATCCAGGCGTTCGGGCGTGAATTTCGCCTTTGACGCGGCGCGCATAAGGGCTTCCGCAGAGGTTTTTTCGAACGCCGCCGCGAAAATCCCCAGCTTTTTCACGGCTGACGGGGACTTTTTGTCCGGCTTCTCCGCAAGGCCCGTTACCCGGTAATCGATCGTAAACTTGCCGATCTCATCGGATAAATACTGTCTGATTTCTGTCGAGATGTTTTCGCGCAGCGCGTCGGCCGACATGTCGGGCAGCACGAACTGTTGGGTGATGATATCCGGGCCGCCTGTGAGCAGGACGCATTTCCCGCCTTTGATGCGCGCGGAAGCCGCAGCCCTCTTTATCGCGTCCTTTAGGATGGAATGCTGGTCCGCTTCGGGGTTCTCCTGGATTGGCGCGGAACCCGCTTTGACGATTTTGCCCGAGCCGTTGGTCTTGATAATCCTGACCGCACGGCTGCTCACATCTATACTGATATTCGCTGTTTTTATACTAGCCATTGGTTTACCTCCCAGACTATAAGGGTTTTCCGTAGTTTTGCTTTGATCAGCTCAGAGGCCTGTCGCCTGTCGTTTCGCGGATGACGAGCCTGGCCCTGCCTCCGAAATTTACGTCGTTTAATCCTATTTCTAATTTGCCGTCTCCGGGGGGGACTGCAACTTCTCCGGGCATAACGACAAATTTGCCGCCTTCCGCGTCGAACAGGCCTCCCGGTAGCATTTTATCCGCCTGCGCCGGGTTGAAGGGTGAGACTCTGATATTGCCGGTGATGTCATTGCAGTTGCCGACAAATATTCCTTTTAGGTTTCTTTTGTCCACCGAGTCGTCAAATATGTATTTATCAGAGAGTGTCGCGAAAATACCCTCAAATGAAGCCTGTTTGTTTTGCACATGCAGAATCAGCTCGTTCTCCGCGTAATACTGGGGAACTTGTTGAGCGCTGTACGCCGCCATACGGAAGTTTTGCCCTATCGTCGTCAGCTTTCCATTATCACTACCTACGACGCCGTTTTTGGTCGCCACGAACATACTGTTTGATTTATTGCTCGCGCTGCCGCCGCCGTTGACGTCGATCAGAACATTGCCGCCGGACGCGAGGAACTTTCCGTTAAACAAAATAGTGATGGTGCTACTGCTTGTGTATAATACTATGTCGCGGCCTTTTGTCAGAAAAACCGTCCCGCCTGCGGAGCCATTCCCATTAAATTGGGCGTCTTTTGATATGGTTATAGCCTCAGTTCCTGATGCACCGCCTACATATACGCCTTTGAGTTTGGGGCAGTTGGTGATTCCCGATATGGTGAGTTTACCGTTCACGATTTCCAAATATTCCAAATCGGGATAGTTGCCTGTCAATGTGTAATTTCCTGTAGCTTTGATATATTGTGCATCTTTCGCATCTTGCTCGTTCTGGTTTGTAATGGCGACCCAGCGCCCATCAGATGCGGGAATATTGCCCAAAACTTTATCTCTCGTCAGCGCGTCGGTTTCGGCAATCACGTACCTCAACTGGTTGGTAAGGCTGTTATACGATTCCAGCTTTTTCTCCGCTTCGATCGTTATCCATGAATAATCTGAGCCATTCTTTTTATAACTCCCGTCGGCATTCTTTTCCAGTGCCTGATATACGTTTGTATTGTTAGCATGAAAATACGCGCCGCCGTCATATGCGCCGAAATACAGTATTTCATCCCTAATCTCAAACCCTCCTTCCGGCCTGTCAAACTCCACTTTACCGAAGTCCGGAACGGCGTCGCCCATTCCTCCCGGAGAGTTTTCACCCTCTTCCAAAACCACACCCTCCAGGTATGCGACCAGCGTACGCCCGCCCATTGTGGCGGTAACTCTGTATGTGATCGCCTTTGTCGGGTAAAACGCCACCGCAGTCCAGATTTCCCCTTCATAGTTACCCTCAAGGTCGGGATCCTCGGCCATGATTTTCTCATATTCGACAATTATTTGATCCTGCGTGTCGCCAATCAATTCAAGTTCTTCGGGAGAATGGAACAAAGCGTCCAGGTCCAGCCGTACTTCCCCGAGGTAAAAGTCGATAGCTATCCCAAGGCTCCCGCCCTCAGCAGGTTTGATGTCACCGTATATCGTCTGCAACTCGTTTTTAATATCAGTCAAATGGTCGCTTCGCTTGTCTTCGATCGCATCAGTATTCAACGCACTGTAAGATATGGCATGCGGATCGCTTATAATTTTAACAGCGCGCACCTTCTCCTCGATTAATTGAACATAAACCTGCAGCGCCGACTCCGCAGAGTAAAAGAGGTTGTCGTTCAAGCCCAGAGTCCTGCTTTGTTTTACCGTCGCGTCCGCGAGGGTCAGAATGCCAGCTCCGAGTACGAGTATAAGCGTTAAAAACACCAGTACGGCAAGCATGGCGTAACCGCTGTTGTTTATATTTTTCGATTTTGGTTCCGGTTGCCTCTTTTGTCTCATTTGTCTCTCGTGTTTCAGTAGTCTCATATATAACATTTCCTTTCCGGATCATTCTTGTGACGACAGGACGCCGGGGCGGCGTCCCCTACGGATTCATTCGGGCGGTTTCTGATCAGCTGGGTACGCGGGATATGGAAACCGCCATTTCGATATCGCCTATATACTCGCCTGTCAGTATCAGGCGGACCTTTCCGTTTGCTTCCTCCGCAGAAAAACCCTTTAGTTTAACCGGGACGAACGGGATATCGGAATTGCCTTCCTGCGTGCGGGACAGTTCGCCATCCTTGAATGTGTATTCTACGTCCCCGCCGTGAATCATATTAAGCCTCAGAACCGAGTCGAAGAAGTTTACGCCGCCTTTTATTACGCCTCTGTGAATTTCGCGGCTGATCGACAGCGCCGCCATCCGAATGTTATACTCGTCGTTTTGGAGCCTTGTGGTCAGCGCGTTAGCCTGAACTGCGGAAAACACCGCCGAAGCTGCTATACTGAGAACTATAGCGAGGATCGATATCGTTATGATCAACTCCAGAAGGGAGGCGCCGCGTTTACTTTTAACATTTACCGTAAAGTATCTTTTTTTCAAAATGTTCTCCTCTGACCCGGATGCTGCCGGAACATGCTAATCGATGATGGGGGTCTTTTTGACGAACCCGTGGGTCGCCGTGTTTATGATGTTGCTCTGCGTACATAAAACACTGCGGTCGTCATCGCTCACCGTTACGGTGACCATTTTTAAGAAGCCATTATATGATGAAACCATGGTTTCTTTATTAATCAGTTCATCCAGCGCGGCTTTTAAATCGTCGTTCAGATGGGCGAACTCCAGATCATTAACAATTATGTTAACTATAAAGCCTTTATCCGTGAACTCGGCCACTCCCGCGTGGATTTCCGTCCCGACCAGTTCTTCCATGCGCATCTCCGCGACCACAGACGCGATGGATATCTTAAAGGCATTGATACTCGCGTGCGCGCTCCACACGAACATCCCCATGACCGGAGCAACCACGATAGCGAGAATGGCTACGGCAATGAGCAGCTCCGCGAGCGTCACTCCTTTAGTTTTCGATCTTTTCACACGCATTTATATCACCTGTAATGTTGATTAACCTGTTTGGTTTTGTTTACGAAAGCATTCTCAATAAAGCCGGGCCGAACCATAGGGACGCAAGCGATCCGGATGCTATAAATGGCCCGAACGGCATATACGAACCTCTTTCGAGTTTTTTCGCCGCCATCAAGACTGCGCCGAACGCGCCGCCCGCGATCACCGCGAAAAGGAGCGAGGCCAGGGCAAGTTGCCAGCCTAAGAACAAACCCGTCATGAGCGCCAGCTTCACGTCGCCGAAGCCGAAGCCTTCCTTGCCTAAGATAATAATTGCGATCCTGTCGATCAGGAACAGGGGAGCCGCGCCCGCGACCGCGCCAAGCAGGGCGTCCTTCCAGTGCGGAGCGGAGAAGTTGTACCGGGCGAATATTGCCTCCGCCGCTATCCATAATAAACCCGTGACGGCGCCAACTATGAGGAGCGGGTTGGGGATCTCCTGTGTTTTGATGTCTATGAGCGATATGCACAGCAGGACAAATGTCAGCACGCACAGCGGGATGACGGAGAGGTCTGCCCCCGTGTAAGTCGCCATGCCGAAAAACAACAGGCCGCACATCAACTCGGTAATGGGGTATCGGGGGGCGATCTTCGACCCGCAGTATCTGCATTTGCCTCGCAGCAGCAGCCAGCTTAGCACAGGGATCAGGTCCGTTATCGCCAGCCGTCTCCCGCAATTGGGGCAGCGAGACGGCGGCGACAACAAGGATTCGTTCCGGGGAATCCGGTAGGCCGCGACGTTGGCGAAAGAGCCAAAGCACAAGCCGAGGATCAAAGCGTAAATTTTTGTCATATTTTCTAACATACTTCAGCACCAGAAGTTATTGTTTGTACGCACCCCGGAACGCCGGGGATGCTGTTATAATACGATGGGTTCTGAGGGGGTATTAGCCGCCTTAGGTTTCTTCTTCTGCTTTGTCTGTCAAGAACCACATCATGCTGCCAGGATCAGCCACTGTACCTTTATCGAAATCTATGATGTCATATACATCATCCAGCCTGCCTTGAGTGATGCTTACGCCTAACTTCATTTCAATGCCGCCATTGTCTTCGGTCAATGCGAGTTTCGCTAAAGACTCTATAGTGACCTTTTCTATTTCTTCGATTCTCTTACCGTCAGCTGCCAAAGAATTATACGTGTTCAACGCCCTGATAACAGTGCTTGCGTCTGAAGTTATAGCGGCCTGTTTAGCCTGTTCTGAGATGTTGGAGTACGCGACGACCGCGATGACGGAGAGGACTGCGATGATTGCGATGACTATGATCAGTTCGACGAGGGTAAAACCTTTGTTGCCTTGCTTTCTTGTTTTCATCTTTAACATTTTTGAATATCTCCTTTTCATTTTTGTTTATGTTAAGTCTTCCGGTGCTCACAAAATTAGTGGCGCGGGGGTTGGTCGGGGTAGTGTCACCCCATCAGGCTGTACATGTTAAATACCGGCATGATTATCGCCAGGATGACCGGCACGATTATCGCAGCCATGACGATGATCATCCCAGGTTCCAGAATCGAGGTGAGCGTCTGTATCGCAATCTCGGATTCGTGGTCGTAATAGTCCGCCGTCTGCTCGAGCAAAGAGTCCATCATCCCGGATTCCTCGCCGAGCTTCGTCATGTAGACGATCATCGGCGGCATGACGTCCGCGCGTTCGAGGGGCACGCTGAGGGCTTCGCCGCGCACGACCTCGTCTATGACGACGTACAGCTTCTTTTCTATGTGCCGGTTCGTTATCGAGCGCGCTGTTACATTCAGCGCTTCGATCAGCGGGACTCCGGCAGTATTCAGCGACGATAGCGTGCGCGCGTAGCGCGAGGCGTAGATCTTGACGATCAGTTTGCTAATGACTGGTAAACGCAGCTTCATCGCGTCGAACTTTGTGTGCCCGGAGTCAGTCGACAGGACCAGTTTTATGCCCGCCGCGACGACCACGGTTATGCCAATCGTTATGTACCAGTATTCCGTCACAAATTCGCTGATGCTTATCAAAAGCCTGGTCAGGGCGGGCAGATCCGCCGAAGCCGACTCGTAAAGCGTGGCGAACTGCGGGATCACGAACATGAACATGCCCGCCACGATCGCCACGACAAGCGCCATAAGGACCATCGGGTACACCATCGCGGATTTTATCTTGCTGTTCATCCTCGCGCTTCGCGTATAGGTCGCCCCGGCGCGTTCCATGCAGACGTCCAGCGTACCGGACGCTTCGCCCGCTTCGAGCATGTTCATGAAAGTGCTGGGGAAGCTGTGGGAGTGGGGGCGGAACGCTTCCGACAGGCTTATGCCTTTTTGCACATGGTCGAAAACTTCCTTTGTTATGTCGCGCAGTTTCTTGTTCTCCAGCTGGCCTTGAAGGATATCCAGCGTCTTCGCGATCGGGACGCCGGCTTTGAGCATCGTGCCCAGCTGCGAGCAAAACCCCGCGACGTCCTTGGTGTCCAGCTTCCTGGTTATTGCTTCCTTCGCTTTTCCGATCTCTTTTATGACGACCGGGAAAAGGCCGTCCACACGGATCAAATTGATGACAGCGGCCCTGTCCTGGGCGAAGTACGACCCGCTGGTCGTCTCGCCCGCCATCGATATCGCTTTATACAAATACTTAGGCATAATTCAAACCTCTTAATAATTTTCAGCCCGCATCAAGTTCCGTGTGTGACCGAGATGATTTCCTCGAGCGTGGTGCGCCCTTCCTTGAAAACTTTGAAAGTCGATTCGCGCAGGGTCTCCATCCCGATGGATACGGCGTATCTGCGCAGTTCGTTGAGCGCGGCGTTTTTGTGGACCAAGTCGCGGAATGTGTTGTCGACCGTCAGTATCTCGTGCACGGCGATACGCCCCTTGTATCCGGTCCGGTTGCACAGGTTGCAGCCCCTGCCCCTGTAGAATTCCTTCACCTGTCTCTCTTCCTGGTTCATGTCGGCTAGTTCAAGCTCGCTTTTCGAGGGGGTGTACGCTTCGCGGCAGTTCGGGCAGATGAGCCTTATGAGCCTTTGGGCTATGATGCCTATGAGCGAGGCGGCGACCATGTACGGGGGGATGCCCATGTCGACGAGGCGGTAGACTGTTGAGACGGAATCGTTCGTATGTATCGTTGATAGCACGAGGTGCCCTGTGATCGCGGCGCGAATGGCTATTTCGACGGTTTCGGCGTCGCGTATCTCGCCGATCATTATTATGTCAGGGTCCTGGCGCAGGATCGAGCGCAGCCCGGACGCGAACGTCACTCCCGCTTTCGGGTTGACCTGTATCTGGCTGAGGCCGTCGATCATATACTCCACCGGGTCCTCGACCGTTACGATATTGTCGCCTACGTTGTTGATTTCATCGAGCATCGTGTACAGCGTCGTGGACTTGCCGCTTCCCGTGGGGCCTGTGACCAGTATTATGCCGTGCGGCGTGGCGAGCAGGTCGTCGAATTTCGCGAGGTTCGCTTCAGTGAACCCCAGCTGCGCTTTGGGGATGAGGAAGGAGCTGCGGTCCAAAAGGCGGAGGACCGCTTTTTCGCCGTGTATCGTCGGGATGACCGACAGGCGTATATCTATTTCATGCTTGAGCACGTTCATGTTGAAGCGCCCGTCCTGCGGGGCCATGTGCTCGGCGATGTTCAGGTTGCCGAGGATCTTGACTCTCGCGATCATCGCGTTGGCTGTGCCGAGCGGCATCGTGAGGACCGTGTAGAGCGCGCCGTCGACGCGCATGCGCACGCGGACATGCTGCGGGAGCGGCTCGATATGCACATCGGACGCGCCAATGGTGACGGCTTGCTCTATGATCGCGTTTACGAGCCGGACGACCGGCGCGCTCGATACGTCTTCGGATATTTCTTCGAGGGCCGCCGTGACCGCTTCTTCGTAGCCTATTTCCTTCTGGAAGTCATTAAGCGCTTTTTGCGCGAACTCGTTTCCGTAGATCCTGTCTATGTAGGAGAGGATGCTGTGCTCGCTGGCGAGCATCGCCTGGACTTCCATATGCGCCGTTCTGCGCACTTCGTCGATGGCGCGGAAGTTCTTGGGGTCGTCGATGGCAATGTACAGCACATTCTGTTTGACCGTGACGGGGGCCAGCGTATTGCGGCGCGCGAGCTCGACAGGCACATAACGCGCGACGTCCGGATATATTTCCTGGTGGTCAAGGTCTACGTACGGGACCTTGAGCTGCACTTCGAGGATCTGCATTAGCTTCTTTTCAGTGATGTAACCCTTTTCGACAAGGATCTCCCCCAGGCGCCTGCCGGTCGATTCCTGCATCGCGATACATTCTTCCGCCTGCGCCTGGCTTATGAAGCCGGCGTTCACCAGTATTTCACCTAATACCTGTTTCTTTACCAAATTATCCTCCCTGCTTTGTCTAAAAAGCGTCATTTGTTTCAACGTCGCCGCAATCATAAGGTTTCAAGCAACTTTAATGTCAATAGCTAAATCCAAGAAAATTATGAATTTTTTGTGAACGCATTTTTTTGAAGAAAATCTTGATTTTT
>Ga0123353_10014763_pt1 | contig 11287 bp, 4 predicted proteins | sample TergutLab28metaG_3_FD_92763 | JGI IMG/M metagenome (GOLD analysis project Ga0123353, IMG submission 92763) | Labiotermes labralis P3 segment gut microbial communities from Petit-Saut dam, French Guiana - Lab288 P3 | ecosystem: Host-associated > Arthropoda: Insects > Digestive system > Gut ... | reverse complement strand
TATTTACGAAATATATGCTGATCTTCAGAAAAGGTTAAATATTGCGTCATACCTGAATCTGTACAATATATTTGTGTCTGTAAACGAAAGTTCCATAGACTTTATTGAAAACGAAGAAAAGGTGTGTGGATTGGTTAAAGAAATAAAATGTAAGTTTCCAATCGAGAAGTTTGAGTTCCAGAATGCGAGTTAGTAAGAATGTTATATAGTACAAGCATTACAGGAACATACAGAGACGTCAAACATGTCAGTAAGGAAGAAATGAATTTGAACATTTTGACCGCCCTCAGCTTCTGTTCTCAATTTATTTGCAGTGTACGCGGATTTTTTTTGATTATTCCAAGATTTTATTTGTACTTTGCCAACGTAAAATGAATTAATTAATGATAATGTGTTAGTTATCGAGAACGGTACTATTTACGACAGAGATTATTTGCAACAAACTTCACTAATACAGTAAAAGAGGAAGAAACCCAACAGGAAAGATATATCTACTAAAGTTTTAATCACAATAATTGGAAGAAAAATCATTAAAAAATTCTATACGCAACAAGTATATAGATAAGATTAAGGCAATCTATAACATAATACCTTTCTAAGGAATGAAACCTCAATCAAAATAAGGACACCTCACACCTCTCAATTCTTAAGGATATAATTTGAGATTCTTACATTTGTGTGCTTTTAATTAGATTGAAAGTAAAGAATTAAAGCCGAATATATTTACAGAATAAACGAAAAGTTATTTTATTATTAATAAAAATGGTATTAACAATTACTGAGTACTGTTTTTATTATTACAGGCATCAATATTCCAACAGCCTTGGGAAGAACGTTATTATGTGCTTTTATGCAAATGACACCTATGGCATAATATCCTAATTCGCATTGCCAGAGTGATTGCAGCCGTACAAGCAACGTGCACTGCTGTCCCTAGAACTGAAGATGATCAACGGATCACTAAATAGTTGGAGCATACGACAGTGACAGGATACACATTATTATTGATCGCCTTAGGCCGAAAGTATAGAAAAACCAACAGGAACTGAATCAAGAAAACGCAAATATAATTGATAGCAGATATGTGAATCAGAATAAGAACGTTGTAGCGTATCAGCTGAAGACTATTTCAAAATAGAAATAAAATATTTTTTTGACGAAATGATATTTGACTCATCTCGAGATATGAAGTTTAAATGAGATGTCTTTTGAATCTTATTTCCTTTCGAGTGATTGACTTGTTGAAGTGGATGCTGATAATCCTCATAAAGAAGACGTGGATTTCAGTCCTCATTAGGACAGTGAACTGAACATGGCGAAAGGGTGTCATAAATTCACGGTCCTAAATATCATGCTTCAGTGTTGTTTCCAGACGTTTCGTCTGCGAGTTTGGTATTTATCCAGTTAATTCTCGAACACATGTGCCTGGATATAATCTTTTTTTCAGATACAGCTTTTAGAATTTTTTTAACCAGCAAATTAGTGTGCTGCCGAAAGTACTTTCAGTAAGATTAAGATAAATAGAAACCATGTTCGAGCATGCTTCTGTGTTAGGAGACTGCAAAAAATATCTTCCCTGTGAACAGAACAGGAGGTGGCGAATATTATAAATTTTAATACACTTCTTAAGAATTTGTCTGTCCGAAAGAATTACAGCTGCAATTGTAAGAAATGTTTTTTACCTGATGTAGAATAATTTTGTTTTTTTAACAGCCTGCTAAATGCTCATGTACCTAGGTGTCACCTGATTGTGTGTGCAGATCTCATGACTAAAATACAGGTTGTACAGTCATCGTACTTGTCTCTTTTTATTTACATATTTACCATTTTACTGGAATAACTACAATGGAAGTATGGGGGGGGTGGGGGGGCGCACACTTTTTTATTCTTAGCTCAGGTGCAAATTCAGTCACGACTCTGTCCGTTACAGCAGATGTTTATGTTTCTTTAGGAAGTTGAGTGCTGAGGCGTGACACAACACGTCTGAACTTGCGGCAGGTCGGTAAGCTTATCTCTTCAAACTGAAGTCAAATACAGCAGTATAATCTGAGGAACTATCAGAACGAAAACGCCAGAATTGTTAAGCTCCGAGGGGCATTTCCAAACTTGTTCAATGTTAACAGTATGTGGTGTTTCTAATAACAGTACGTGGTGCTTTTAATTGCCACTGGACTCCATAAGCTTAAGACTACTTGTCGGTCAACAGCCAGCATTGTAATATTTTAGTGATTAAAAGTCACAGAAGGTACCACTGCTTCTCTACAGGCTGTTTCAAGACAGTTAACAAGCTCTGTCTATTGTTGGAAACATTTTGCAGTTTCCGTGCCTGCAAGAGAGACAAGTAAAAATAAATTGAAGATTTGTCATTTATTTTCTTTCTAATCTGTCCTGTAGTTTATCGCTTTTAATACGGTGTGTTTGGTACCGAACTTTACTAAAAATACTGCTAGTGGATTTGTTTTAACGACGTGTTTGTTTCCACGGAAGTCTGTGATGGTGGGCCATTTGCAGAACGATTTCACTTCTTCGAAAGACAGTCGTTAAACGGCTTGTTTTAAGGAAAGATTACAAGGTGACCTGGCTGCGATAAGAAGTGTTGCTCCAGCGTGGTACATTCGGAAGGGGGGGGGGGGTTTATGGCTGGAATTAAAGTATCATATCCCAATAAAGTAACGTCCTTGGTTCAGAAGGGAAATTAAACAAATAGTACCTGAAGGTTGCTAACACAGGCTTACTTACCCTCGCCGTTTGCTTATTCGTCATGCACACAGCGGGAGACATATGTATAACTACTGAGCAGTTTTGTTAAATTTCTCCGCATTAAATAGTGATGATGGAATATTCTAAAAATTACTCTGCTTTCGCAGTTAATGTGTAATACCTGACTTTTAATTCTTTTGTTAAGATTCGCAGCCTTATATACAGAAAGTGAGCTTCCTTTTCCAACGTATTCTTCATCTCTCCCAGTCCTTTATAACTCACTATTCTTAATCACTCATTGCTGTAAATGTCCCTATCTGAAACAGTATGGTCAAATGATATGCAAACGACGCAATGGAGCCTGTATTCATGCAAAAGGCGAGAGGCAGGCATGTTGGACTGTAGCCTGTTTTCTTGTTTTCATAGAATGTTTTGCTTAAACGATGGTTTTCTGTTTTTTTTACAACGTGTAGGACGACAAGTTTGTTAGGACGTTTCGGAGGGATATCCAACCAAACGCATCATTCCGCATTGTTCCAGATCCTGACAGACCAGTTTTTCGCGTAGAAAAGTTTGCCAACACTTATAAGATAGCTTGAATTCTGATAGGAGCTGACGTGCTTGTCATTGACATGAATAGAAGAAAACTTCAGTTTAAATTTTACGAAAGCTATATAAAAATATAACGTTATATCAGCGAGGCCATGCCGTGGGTTTTGCAGCGAATATGTCCAGATAGGAATTAAGAAAAATAATCTCTACAACCGCGTAAATAAAACATCCCACAATCAATCCTTTATCCAGGATTGCTCCTTACTTTCTGAGTCCTCTGAGAATTGTTCCTATGTTTTTTATTTTGTGTCTTGTGCAGACAAACATATTACTGTGTGATCTTAAATGCAGTAATCGTACCCGCCCGAGGCTTGCTGTCCCCTGGATATAGCCTTTCGCCAAGAAGATAAAGAAGAATAACGGAAAAGGAAGGATGCGGACAAGCAGAAGATGTAATTTTTCTTTACTACAATCAAAGCCGAGATTTTATATTATGTATTAAACATGTGGACCCAGACGGCATAGATAAACTGACATGAAACTTTCTGTTATGAAACATAAACCTTTGTATCAAAAGGGGCAGAGGTATTTTTCTTTAATACGGTAAATAATAATAATAATAATAATAATAATAATAAACTGCAATTGGATTATCACCCGGTGGCAGTGGTTATTTTACATGTATACAAAATATGAAATTGGTTACTACTAAATTTAAGTCGGGAGGGATACATGAGAAGCATGTAGTGGCAACTTGGAGTATTGGGAACCATCTCAGCATTTGCTTATAGACACAAGGAAACCAAGAAAAACCTGTGTCGAGGTGGCCGGTCAAAGGACCTTCCGAATACTGACTTATAGCCAGCAGTCCGGCATCTAAAATAAAAACAGCAACATAGTTGTTTATTTTGCATGAAATTAAACGGTAAAGACAGACCAACAAAATTATTTGTTAAAAAAATTACTTTGTTGTCACGAGGATGAGAGCTGTACATTTCGGCTTGATGTTCTTTTAAGCTATTGTCAGGCTGCAGTAACAATTAAGTTCATATACACTGGAAACTATGTCATGTGTAGGAATTGAAGTTAAAATGTATTTTTAATATTAAAAGTTATTTTTTCACAGTAGTAATTCGATAATCTGCGGAAGTCTCAGTGGTACTGTACATAAAAGCTCTCTCATTAAAAGACTCAACACAAAAGTACTTAGGATTTGCTGTAATCTTGTGAACCACAGTTGTAGTTGGCAGTAAAATGTGAAGGTTTATCTTAATAATGGAACATAAGGATTAAAGCAGAATTACGCGGGTTTGAGTACAAAAAAGTATAAGATTACAAAGTCGCAAGAATTTAGACGTAAATAAAACAAACTAAAAGTGTGATTTAAATCCAGACGAACACAGCACTCGAACTCCATACGTTCAATTATTCAAGTTATTAGAAAATGTTTCGATCTTTCCATTCGACCATCACCAGTTAGATAACACATACATAAGTGGAAATTATGTCATGGAATAAGCTTGTCCTTCACAGTTACTCTGATAAAAAACATAATCACCTATTTTCCCCAATTTAAGGGACAACAAACACATAAAATATTCGTTAAAATTTCCAAATTTTATTCTTACGTTGTATTTCTTGGTTCCTTATCTGGAAAGTTATGACCACGTAGGCATCACAGGATCACTTGAAAGACATATTGTTCATTTGAGTACCTTGTTAGAAAGAAGAGCTCTGTCTGAAATCACAAGGCGACACAAAAATATCAGCGAGAGAGCTCGGTCTTATTACATACACTTATCTGCTTCAGAACATCTTCAAGTGATACTCAAAACTGCGTGCTGGAACACATTACAACATTTTGGACGAGGCAACTGGTGGAAACCACCGGACTTTCCGTTGAATATCGTGCTGTGATTGAAGAAGTTTTACGTTGTATTCACGTAGGTAAGTCAGGATGCTACTTTGCCGCAGGAACAAACTTTAGTGGCCAGTTAAAGGCAATTAACTAAATGAAGTAACAAGTGTTCATCTGTGATTAAGTACTTATTTTGTTTCCCTGCCAGCTGCTGTATTTTCAAATACCGAAACCTCCTAGTTGAATTGTAAAAATATTGTTAAAGACACTGTCGGGTATAAATAAAGTGTTATCTGCCTGCCACACAGACCCAACTATTGTGTTTTGGTGTCTTTGCCGAGCTTAAAGTTTTTCCGTCCAGCGTTTTGGACCCTTAATTCACGTACTGAACGCCCATCCGTGCCACTGGACGTCACTGCAACTTTATAATATCCACTTTTCTACCATAAATATTACCAATTTTATGAGGCGAGAGAGAAAATAACGACATATATTTCACTATTATGAAAGTTTTTACGACAATAGGCTTCGGAAAAAATTATTAAACTTTCCCTGATGATATATTTTTGTAGAATGCTTAACAAAAAAAAAAACACTTGAGTAAAAAACGTATAACATTTGGAATTCCTACTTCAGATAACGCAAGAGTTCCTCCCTCGCCAGAACTCTGTTTGGTACTGTTCACAGCATCGAAGAAGACGTGGGTCATGTTACCCTCATCTGGAACATACTGAGTTCTGCTATATTAAAACACGCGGCTGGTTGTAGGTACCAGGAAAGGTCGCTGAATTTGTACCAAGTCATACGGCGTCACTTTTCAATGTACATCCTTCTTCAGTCACTGCCGTGAGATAATAAACCTCATAAGATACATAATTGCCAGTGGGAAGACCTTGTAGCATACATAATGAGAATTAATAAGTTTTGGGGATTTTCACTGATTGCTGTGAAGATTACCGTCTGCCTTGGTGTAATACCGTGTAGTCTAGTAGAAATTGACCGACGATACAGAGACAACTTCTGACTTCTTGTTTCAACCAGAGGAAGTTGGTAGCGGATTTTTCTGAAAAGTCTGTGTATTTTTATCGCATTAAATCGCGCCATATTCTGTAAGAACATTATGAAAGAAAATACGGAAACTTACACAAAACTCTTCACACAAGCGGCAGTCGTACATGTGAATCAGTCACGCTGAGCCACTTTTTTCATGCCATATAAAACTAGACGTCGCCCAGAGGGTATATTTCTGTTACTAGAAGTCCTGAGTTCAAATGCCACTTTCAACGGTGCCCATGGCCAATGAACACCATCCAGATATCACTTTCTTCCATCTCATTTTTCACAAATTATTTTCTTAATATCCATCTTAATGTTATCCTTCTCTTCATACTCGTCCTTACAAGTAGGCGGAAATGCCACGGCTCAGGCAGTTAGTCGTCGGATTTTCACGGCGGGTACACAGTTCGACCTCAGGCACTTCCTTGAGTAGCCCTTCCAGAGAATTTACTCTGAGATATTCAGTGCACACTTATCAGTAACATTCCTATAATGATCCATAATCATATTATATTCCTCTACCACCGACGCTATGGGGGCTGTGATCTTAAAAACGAACGGTTTCTTTAAATAGTGCACTTAAAACCACTTCACAAGTATCTGTTTTAAGAAGCGGAGCAGAGACAATATCGAAATGCCAATGCTTTCTCTGTTCCTAAATAAGTCCTCAGTCCTTTTGCTGGACCATTATGTTAATTAACTCAGTGACAATAGTCCGCCCAAGGAACATAAATCCAATCCGCAGCCTCCTAACACATTGTTTTCAATTCCAGTTTAATACCTTTCTCATAAGGCTTCAAAGTTATTAATTTCCTTCCGATTTTCTGACAGCAATTTCATTTGTGCTCTTTATTTCTTCCATGAAAAGCATTTACCTACTTCCTGTCTCCCTTTCCATCTGTATGTCCTCTTCATCACATTCCCTTTCACTTCGCTATCCCGACAATGATAGGTGCCTTACACACACTTTCACAATTGTATTAATGATATAACGTACTAAGCGAACCCTTTTGTTCCTTCTGGGTCCCAAAACGCAATTTCTGAATTCCTTGTTCTTTTTTTTTTTTTAACGTGACACTGAAAATGGGAGTTACGTCGCGAAATCGTTGCAATAATATGTCATTGACACGAAGTAATCTCAGTTCTGAGAAAATTAAATACAAGTACACGCCACTAATTATTCTCCCGGCGATAGTATGCAGTCGTAATTCATAAAAGTTGACTACTTCATTCAGTAGCTGGCAGGCATATCTCTTCAAAGCATAATAAAGCTGTCGAGGTCGTCAGAACCATGACCACCTCCAGTAAAAATGGATTATGCACTGAAAGATCACTTATCCGCTGTAATGAATTATTACTGACTTCCGTTGTTTCTGTTGCCCTAATCGAGAAAAGTTTCGACCTCTCTTAGAATTCCTCTACTGCACATAACGGCAGTTGTAGAACAATATTTTCCTCTGCGTAGTTTTATAAAATAGTCGTTAATGGAGACATCTGACCATCCGCAACCAATTCCGATAACGACCCACGTACTCAAGTTATACCTTCCGGTAGTCGGGTTTCAATGTTCATCGCCTTAGTCACAACACGTCACTGGTCCCTATTCTTCGTACGGTGCTTATTAAGGCAATACCGTATTAAATGATTGCTTAAATTCTCCACCATATTTTCTTAAGCACATCTTATTTAAGCAGTAAGGAACTACTAAAATTCCTCGAAGTTTTTCATCATCATCATCATCATCATCATCGTCACCAATCTGCCATGGAGTTGGGTCAGTTTTTCACCTATCCAGAAGTCTCTTCAAAGGTCTACCATGATTTCTTCTGCACGTTGGAGTGTAGTGTTTCATTACCCTGTTTAATCTATTTCGAGGCATTCTATTTACATGTTGTATCCAGTTAATATTTTATTAATTTGACCAAAATTGGTGTATATTTTAACTCCTTTACAATTTGTGCATTTGTTTTGTAATCTGTTCAAGTGTATCCTGCATTCATCTCTGCTGCTGTTATTCTTCTGGCGGCCCTTACTTTAATAGTCCATGTTTCGCTGCCATATAACAAGACTGGAAGGGCCAGTGTATTGTATAGTTTATTCTTGTTTTCCTAAGAGTTTATGTTTTGCATAAAAGATAGTTGCGGCCACTTTTATAAAATGTAGTAAGGCTTTATTGCATAAACAAGAAATGCTGTGTTTGTAATATTGCTTTTTATACTTACTAAATTTAGCAACTTTAAGGTTCCAAAACCCTTCAATAATAAGAATATTCTTACTCAAAATTATGTGTGTATTTTCAATGCGTATTACTCGCTTGCTTGGAATTCAGCAAGGAATCGAATTATCTTCGCTTGACTTTCTCAGTATTTGTTTTAAGGAAATCTTGGTCGAGGATCGGGCAGTGTATATAATCTAAGCAGGAATTTTTATGGTATTTTCCCAAGCAACGGCATCGTTACAAGACAGAGTATTTAATAATATTTTTAAGAGACACATAAACTGGCTCAAACAGAATGTTTGTGAATCATTCAACTGTAAACCAGTTCCTTTACGACAATTTTAAATGCTCCAGAGCGAAATAAGAAGGGAACGAAAAGAGCGCCATGTTCCTTATCATGAACTCTGAGTTGTATTTTGTACAGTTCGATGTTATGTTTTTTACATAGATGCACAGCCATTGTTAACGACATGACATGATACAAATTGTACAATGTTTCCTGCTAATGTAAATTTCGCGCTGTATTAAACGTCACCACCATTGTAGACTGATTATCTTGCATTTGTTCTGAAATTCTCAGGTTCACATCTCGCTCGAAAAGCGAGTACTTTGACAGAGCTTTCAGTCGTAACCTCCTGTTTTTTTTTTTCCAGAAAAACAGGCATAGAAACGAAAAACGGGCTACGATCACTTACTTGCAAAACTTGTAATGGTTTTACTGAGTCCCTCAAGATTAATTTTGGTACAGTACTTTGCCTTTAGAAACGTGCGCTTACATCTGCATAATTGCAAATAAATTATTAAGCAATCATTTCCTATTCCGTATGATAGCGTTGAAAATTTCACTACGTAAGAAAGAAAAAATAAAATAAGCACAGGAATCAGTTGACATAATGAAAGCTGAATTCCGCTCTGTTAAGAGGTGCTGAGGCCTGCAGTCCCAGTACATGTGTCATGGAAATTTATAAAGTTGTCCTCTCACCCTGCGAAATTTGAATCTATAACACGAAATTTTTTTTCTTATCCTAAGAGAAGCACGTAAAAAGTAAATGGAGAAAAAAGTGTTAAGGGAAATATTTGTACCTAAGACGGATGAAGTGACAGGTGGCTGTAGAAAGCTGCATAATGGAGAAATTCGTAATTTATACTCCTCGGCAAATGGAGATATAGTACTAAAGCTACGAAAGATGATACTAGAAGGGGTGGGGGAGGAGGGGGTTAATATAGGGCATGTGTGGCAGGGAAGAGACATGAATACAAAATATATACTGAACTGAAAAGATTGAAAAGGGGGCTAATATTAAAGTATAATCTTAAAAAAAGTAGGATGTGAGAATTATGTACAATTTCATATAACTCTAGGGAGTGTCCAGCGGCACGTTTTTGATAAATCTGTGGTCATACTTAGTGCGTATACGAGGCCGGATATTTCTTAAGTATCTAAGTCCATACTTCTTTCTCAAGAGGTAATTTTTTCTGTAAGTTATTTTGGCACTTAACAATGTTTCATAAAATGTGATAGTAACAACAAGATCCTGTTTAATCCTTGTAAATGCAGCATGTTTTCCGGTTTCTTTGTTGACCTTGAAACGGACGTTTATCTAAACTATTATTATTACGATCATCATTATCATCATCATCACCATCATAAACATATGCATTAATACGGTAAGGTTAATTTGTATCAGCATGATCCATTGAAATAAAGATGTGATCTTTTTGAGACCCAACTTTTTAGAAAGCTAGGGATTAGATAATGATGGCAGTCTCCTTTATTTTTATTAATTGCATCTCAAAAATTTTAACAAAAAACTGGCTTGAAAACTGATAATGCTACATCTACCGGAAGCCATGGCAAGTATATTAAATATGTTAATTTTCCTTGGCTTCCGGTGGTGGCAGCAAATGCTTGTAAGGATCATAGTAGCGTGTGATAGTGGCTCCAGAAATATTATCCCTACACCCAGGATTCAGGTCTGTCTATCAGACCTTAACTTTCCCATCAACTTGTGCAGAGACGATTCCCGACCAAAATTGCATTTGCTATGACAATTAATTAGGCTGAAGGCCGGACGTTTAAATTCGTTGAGTTATATCACCCACTGCTTACTTTTTCCCTGCCCAGCTCTATGTGACATTTTCCTTGTTTTCTTCACTTGCCAATTTCGCTGTTGAAAATATTGAAAGCAATAGATAAATTTAGACAATCGATAAATTTAGACAATGATGGATTCATGACATCAAAAATTTATATCGAGGATTGCCTTGAAATTTCAGATATATAAATGAACTTTTGTTCATGAAATATTATATTGTTTCTACATTAACTCTCCACTTTCAGAAATAATTTTCGCCCACAGTCGGCACCGTATCTTCTAGATACTGAAGACTGGAACCTGCTGAGCTCTTACGTCATGCCTACTGGAAAATATTTGGCAACCTTTCGAAAGATCAGAGGGTCTCTATCGTCAGGATCAAGAGTTCCGAGAAATACCTTTACCACTCCTGGAATGCTTGACTTGCACATAAAAGCAGTATGATTCTACGACACGGCGGTAAATATTTACCAGTTGAAAGGCGTAACGACGCACAAGACTTCCGTCTTCCGTAACACTGCTGCCAGAATATCAAACTCGAAGTCAGTGTTCAAAGTATTTCTAAACAAACAATGCAACTTCTTTTTATTGTGCCGTGAGATTTTAAATTGTTGTTTATTGTGCGGTGAGATATCAAAATGTTGTATGGAGCGCCGTTAGTTGTTGAGATATCAAAATGTTGTTTGGAGCGCCGTTAGTTGTTGAGATTTTGCTGGGTGTCCTGTGAGGTGCTGAACTGCTGTTATTGTACCGTGAGATATCAAAATGCTGTATGGAGCGCCGTTAGTTGTTGAGATTTTGCTGGGT
>Ga0123353_10014760_pt1 | contig 11288 bp, 9 predicted proteins | sample TergutLab28metaG_3_FD_92763 | JGI IMG/M metagenome (GOLD analysis project Ga0123353, IMG submission 92763) | Labiotermes labralis P3 segment gut microbial communities from Petit-Saut dam, French Guiana - Lab288 P3 | ecosystem: Host-associated > Arthropoda: Insects > Digestive system > Gut ... | reverse complement strand
GCAGTCGCGCCCGCCCGCAGTCGCGCCCGCACGCGGCCGCGTCGGCCCGCAGCCGCGCCCGTACAAAGCGGAGGCCGCCGCACGCTTCCCTGCCAGGGGCGTGCGGCGGCCTCCGCCGTCATGTCCGCGGCCGTGTCCGGCCGGGAGTCGGGTCGTGTCCGGTCCGTCAGAGGACCCGGACCGCCCAGTCGGGCATGTAGTCGGCCATCTGGTGGATGCCCACCGGGGTCGAGGAGTTGGCGGCGTCCAGGTACTGCCCGTTCCCGATGAAGACGCCCACGTGGTACGCGCTGCCCTGGCCGCCCCAGAAGATGAGGTCGCCGGGCTGGAGCGCGGAGATCGACACCGGGGTGCCGACCGTGGACTGGTCCTGCGAGGTGCGCGGCAGGTTCACGCCGACGGTGCCGAAGGCGACCTGGGTGAGCCCGGAGCAGTCGTAGGAGCCCGGTCCCGTGGCGCCGTACACGTACGGCTTGCCGATCTGGGACTTCAGGAAGGCGATCAGCTGGTCGACCTTGCTCGACGACGCGGGCGCGGGGGTCGCCGACGAACTGGTGGCCGCGGTGGTCTTCGCGGTCACGGTGAGCGGCGTGCGCTGCGCGGAGCGCGACGCGGCGGCCTGGGCGGCGGCCCGCTCCTGGGCGGCCTGCGCGGCGGCCTTGGCGGCGGCGGCCTTCGCGGCGGCGTCGTCGGCTGCCTTCTTCGTCGCGGCGGCGGCCTTCTTCGCGTCGGTCGCGGCCCGCTCCTTGGCGGCGGCGAGGGAGACGTCGATGGCGTCCTGCTCCAGCGCGGCCGCGGCCTGGCGGGTGGTGACAACGGTCGACAGCGTCGACAGCGTTGTCACCGTCGTCGGCACCGCGGCGGCGTCGGCGACCTGCGGTGCGTGAGCGCCCGTGGGCGCGGAGTGGTGCGTGTTGTCGGCCATGGCCGGAGCGGCCGCGCCGCTGAGAGCGAGCGCGCTGACGACACCGCCGACGAGTCCGGCCCTGCGCGCCCACCTGGCGTCGCGGGGCGCCGCGTGCCGTCGGCGGCCTGTATGGGTATGCGAGTCGGACATCGTCGTCCTGTGTGTGTTCGGGGACATGCGTCACTGGCTATCAGGAACGAATGGTTCCGTTCAACAAAGGTGGGATGCGCCACAGTTGACGTGCTCACGGCTCAAATGCCCTTTTCGTGATCTTGTCGCTCAGGCGCTTTGGTCCGTTTTCTGGCGTCCGGTTACGTATGCGTTCGTGCACGCGTTCACGCGCGCGATGCCCGCGGGTTTCCCGGGATCCGCCGTCCCGATCCCCGGAGGCGGCGGTGCTATCACGGGGTTCGGTCCAGGGCGAATTTGCCTCGATCGATGATCACTTGATAATGCGCGCAGTATGCTGACCAGCAGGAACGCTGTTGAATATGACGCGAAGTGATCGTTTGGCCCGCATGTGCCACATGATCACCGCTCATCCGACTTCATGATCGTTCGCCGGGTGGTGGAGATCACAAAGCTGGTCCCTACCCCCGTGTCGCAGATCACAGACCGGGAGGCATAGGATGCAGGCGACTTGGGCTTGTGAACTGCCTCACATAGACGCGATCTTCGTGTTTTCGTGACGCAGCGCCGACCACAAGTCGCGGTCCGTGCATATCAGTCACTGTCGACTGGAAGGAGCGGGGGACGGTGAACGCCTACGCGCCCATCCTCGTGCTGGGAGGCCTCGCGGCCGGCTTCGCGATCTTCTCCGTGGTGATGGCCTCGATTATCGGCCCGAAGCGCTACAACCGGGCCAAGTTGGAAGCGTACGAGTGCGGCATCGAGCCGACTCCCACGCCGGCCGGCGGTGGCCGCTTCCCGATCAAGTACTACCTGACGGCGATGCTCTTCATCGTCTTCGACATCGAGATCGTCTTCCTCTATCCCTGGGCCGTCACCTTCGACCGGCTGGGGATTTTCGGGCTCGTCGAGATGCTCCTCTTCGTCCTCACCGTCTTCGTCGCCTACGCGTACGTGTGGCGGCGCGGCGGCCTGGAGTGGGACTAGCGGGCGAGCGAGCGGGCTGACGAGGGGACCAGGGGACCGAGGAGACCAGGAGCCAACCCATGGGTATCGAAGAGAAGCTGCCGAGCGGATTCCTGCTCACGACGGTGGAGACCGCGGCAGGGTGGGTGCGAAAGGCGTCGGTCTTCCCCGCGACCTTCGGCCTGGCCTGCTGCGCCATCGAGATGATGACCACCGGTGCCGGGCGGTACGACATGGCCCGGTTCGGCATGGAGGTCTTCCGCGGCTCGCCGCGGCAGGCCGACCTGATGATCGTCGCCGGCCGGGTGAGCCAGAAGATGGCGCCCGTGCTGCGGCAGGTCTACGACCAGATGCCGAATCCCAAGTGGGTCATCTCGATGGGCGTCTGCGCCTCCAGCGGCGGGATGTTCAACAACTACGCGATCGTGCAGGGCGTCGACCACATCGTGCCGGTCGACATCTACCTGCCCGGCTGCCCGCCGCGGCCCGAGATGCTGCTGGACGCGATCCTCAAGCTCCACGAGAAGATCCAGCACTCCAAGCTCGGCGTGAACCGCGAGGCGGCCGCCCGCGAGGCGGAGGAGGCGGCCCGCAAGGCGCTCCCCACGATCGAGATGAAGGGGCTCCTGCGATGAGCGACGCACCCGCGACGCCCGACGGCGGCAACGGCAACGGCGGCAACGGCGACAACCTGCCCACGCAGCGCGACGACACCGGCGAGGTGATGGGCGTCCGCCGCGGCATGTTCGGCGCGAACAACGGCGGCGACACCTCCGGCTACGGCGGCCTGGTCCGCACCGTGCGGCTGCCCGGCGCGAGCGCCCGGCCGTACGGCGGCGTCTTCGACGAGATCGCCGACGAACTCGAGGGCGCGCTGGAGGAGCAGGGCCTGGTCCCCGGCAACGCGATCGAGAAGGTGGTCGTCGACCGCGGCGAACTCACCTTCCACATCGCGCGCGAGCACCTGCTGCAGGTCGCCAGGACGCTGCGCGACGACCCCGCGCTGCGCTTCGAACTGTGCACCGGCGTCAGCGGCGTGCACTACCCGAGCGACAAGGGCCGCGAGTTGCACGCCGTCTACCACCTGCGGTCGATCACCCACGGCCGGCTGCTGCGGGTGGAGTCCAGCGCGCCGGACGCCGATCCGCACCTGCCCTCACTGGTCTCGGTGTACCCGACCAACGACTGGCACGAGCGCGAGACGTACGACTTCTTCGGCATCGTCTTCGACGGCCACCCGGCGCTGACCAGGATCATGATGCCGGACGACTGGCCCGGCCATCCGCAGCGCAAGGACTACCCGCTCGGCGGCATCCCCGTCGAGTACAAGGGCGCCCAGATTCCGGCTCCCGACCAGCGGAGGTCGTACAGCTGATGTCCACCCACAGCACACCCGGCACCCCCCACGCGCCGACCCAGGCGGAGGAGCGGGAGACCACCGAGGGCCGGGTCTTCACCGTCACCGGCGGCGACTGGGACGAGCTCGCCGAGACCGTCGCCAAGGCGGACGACGAGCGGATCATCGTCAACATGGGTCCGCAGCACCCGTCCACCCACGGGGTGCTCCGGCTGATCCTGGAGATCGACGGCGAGACGGTCACCGAGGCCCGCTCCGGCATCGGCTACCTGCACACCGGCATCGAGAAGAACATGGAGTTCCGGACCTGGACCCAGGGGTCCACGTTCGTGACGCGCATGGACTACCTCACGCCGCTGTTCAACGAGACGGCGTACTGCCTGGCCGTGGAGAAGCTGCTCGGCATCACCGACCAGGTCCCGGACCGGGCGAGCGTCATCCGCGTGCTGCTGATGGAGCTCAACCGGATCGCCTCGCACCTGGTCTGCATCGCCACCGGCGGCATGGAGCTGGGCGCCACCACGATCATGATCTACGGCTTCCGCGACCGCGAGATGATCCTCGACATCTTCGAGCTGGTCACCGGCCTGCGGATGAACCACGCGTACGTCCGCCCCGGCGGCCTCGCCCAGGACCTGCCGCCCGGCGCGGTCGACCAGGTCAGGGAGTTCGTCAAGAAGTTCCGCAAGAACCTGCCGGAGTACGACAAGCTCGCCACCGGCAACCCCATCTTCAAGGGCCGCATGCAGGACGTCGGCTACCTGGACCTGGCCGGCTGCATGTCGCTCGGCGCCACCGGCCCGATCCTGCGCGCCGCCGGCCTGCCGCACGACCTGCGCAAGTCCGACCCGTACTGCGGTTACGAGAACTACGAGTTCGAGGTGCCGACCACCGACACCTGCGACTCCTACGGCCGCTTCGTGGTCCGGCTGCACGAGATGGCGCAGAGCCTGCGGATCGTCGAGCAGTGCCTGGACCGGCTGGAGCCCGGCCCGGTGATGGTCGAGGACAAGAAGATCGCCTGGCCCGCGCAGCTCGCGCTCGGCCCGGACGGCATGGGCAACTCCCTCGACCACATCAAGAAGATCATGGGCACCTCGATGGAGGCCCTGATCCACCACTTCAAGCTCGTCACCGAAGGCTTCCGGGTCCCGCCCGGCCAGGCGTACGCCGCGGTGGAGTCCGCGAAGGGCGAGCTGGGCGTGCACGTGGTCAGCGACGGCGGCACCCGCCCCTACCGGGTCCACTTCCGCGACCCCTCCTTCAGCAACCTGCAGTCCATGGCCGCGATGTGCGAGGGCGGCCAGGTGGCCGACGTCATCGTCGCGGTGGCGTCCATCGACCCCGTGATGGGAGGTGTCGACCGATGAGCGGCGAAGTGTCCCTGGGAATCCCCGAGATGCCCGCGCCGGACTACCCGGCCGACGTCCGGGCCCGGTTGGAGAACGACGCCCGCGAGGTGATCGCCCGCTACCCCGGTTCGCGCAGCGCCCTGCTGCCGCTGCTGCACCTGGTGCAGTCCGAGGAGGGGTACGTCACCCGCACCGTCATCCGCTTCTGCGCCGAGGTGCTGGACCTCACCACGGCCGAGGTCACCGCGGTCGCCACCTTCTACACCATGTACCGCCGCAAGCCGAGCGGCGAGTACCAGGTGGGCGTGTGCACCAACACGCTGTGCGCGGTGATGGGCGGCGACGCCATCTTCGAGGAGCTGCAGCAGCACCTGGGGATCGGCAACGACGAGACCACCGCCGACGGCAAGGTCACGCTGGAGCACATCGAGTGCAACGCGGCCTGCGACTTCGCGCCGGTGGTGATGGTCAACTGGGAGTTCTTCGACAACCAGACCCCGGAGTCCGCCAAGGCGATGGTCGACGACCTGATCGCCGGCCGCGAGGTGCGCCCCACCCGCGGCGCCCCGCTCTGCGGCTACCGGCAGACCGCGCGCATCCTGGCCGGCTTCCCCGACGAGCGCGAGGGCGCGGTCGAGGCGGGCGGCGGCGCGGGACCGGCGTCGCTGGCCGGTCTGAAGCTGCACCGCGGCGAGGTCGCCGCGGCCCGGGTCGTGCCGCCGCGCGCGGAGCCGGCGGGCACCGACGTGACCGAGGAGGACGGCGAGTGATGACCGTGGAACCGGCCGAGAAACTGCTCGCGCCCGTCCTGTCGGCGTTCTGGGACGACCCGCGTTCATGGACGCTGGACACCTACCGCAGGCACGAGGGCTACCAGGCGCTCACCAAGGCGCTCGCCATGGCCCCGGACGACGTGATCGCCTACGTCAAGGACTCCGGGCTGCGCGGCCGCGGCGGCGCCGGCTTCCCGACCGGCATGAAGTGGCAGTTCATCCCGCAGGGCGACGGCAAGCCGCACTACCTGGTGGTCAACGCCGACGAGTCGGAGCCGGGGACCTGCAAGGACATCCCGCTGCTCTTCGCCAACCCGCACTCGCTGATCGAGGGCATCGTCATCGCGTGCTGGGCGATCCGCTCCAACCATGCCTTCATCTACCTCCGCGGTGAGACGGTGCCGGTGCTGCGCCGGCTGCACGAGGCGGTCCGCGAGGCCTACGCCGCCGGCTACCTCGGCAAGAACATCAAGGGCAGCGGCTTCGACCTGGAGCTGACCGTGCACGCCGGTGCCGGCGCGTACATCTGCGGTGAGGAGACCGCGCTCCTGGACTCGCTGGAGGGCCGGCGCGGCCAGCCGAGGCTCCGGCCGCCCTTCCCCGCCGTCGAGGGGCTCTACGCCTGCCCCACCGTGGTGAACAACGTCGAGTCCATCGCGTCGGTTCCCGCGATCATCCACCGGGGCAAGGAGTGGTTCCGGTCGATGGGCAGCGAGAAGTCCCCGGGCTTCACGCTGTACTCGCTGTCCGGGCACGTGGCCCGGCCCGGCCAGTACGAGGGACCGCTGGGCATCACGCTGCGCCAGCTGCTGGAGATGGGCGGTGGCATGCGGCCCGGCCACCGGCTGAAGTTCTGGACGCCGGGCGGCTCCTCCACCCCGATGTTCACCGACGAGCACCTCGACGTCCCGCTGGACTACGAGGGCGTCGGCGCCGCCGGATCGATGCTCGGCACCAAGGCCCTGCAGTGCTTCGACGAGACGACCTGCGTGGTGCGGGCGGTCACCCGGTGGACCGAGTTCTACGCCCACGAGTCGTGCGGCAAGTGCACCCCCTGCCGCGAGGGCACCTACTGGCTGGTCCAGCTGATGCGCGACATCGAGGCGGGCAAGGGCCACCACGAGGACCTCGACAAGCTCTACGACATCGCCGACAACGTCAACGGCAAGTCCTTCTGCGCGCTGGGCGACGGCGCCGCCGCCCCGATCTTCTCCTCCCTGAAGTACTTCCGCGCGGAGTACGAGGAGCACATCGACGGCAGGGGCTGCCCGTTCGACCCGGCCCGCTCCACCGCCTGGGCCGACAAGTCCCGTACGGAGGTCAACGCGTGACCGTCACTACCAACGCACCCGCCGGGGGCGGGCAGGCGGTGCCGCCGGAGGACCTGATCTCCGTCACCATCGACGGCATCCCGGTCTCCGTCCCCAAGGGCACCCTGGTCATCAGGGCCGCGGAGCTGCTCGGGATCGAGATCCCGCGGTTCTGCGACCACCCCCTGCTCGACCCGGCCGGTGCCTGCCGCCAGTGCATCGTGGAGATCGAGGGGCAGCGCAAGCCCGTCGCCTCCTGCACCATCACCTGCACCGACGGGATGGTGATCAGCACCCAGCTCACCTCGCCGGTGGCGGAGAAGGCGCAGCGCGGCGTGATGGAGCTGCTGCTGATCAACCACCCGCTGGACTGCCCGGTCTGCGACAAGGGCGGCGAGTGCCCGCTGCAGAACCAGGCCATGCAGGTCGGCGACCCGGACACCCGGTTCGAGGGCCGCAAGCGGACCTACGAGAAGCCGGTGCCGATCTCGGCGCAGGTGCTGCTGGACCGCGAGCGCTGCGTGCTGTGCGCGCGCTGCACCCGGTTCAGCAACCAGATCGCCGGCGACCCGATGATCGAGCTGCTGGAGCGCGGCGCGCTCCAGCAGGTCGGCATCGGCGAGGGCGACCCGTTCGAGTCGTACTTCTCCGGCAACACCATCCAGATCTGCCCGGTCGGCGCGCTCACCTCGGCCGCGTACCGCTTCCGGTCCCGCCCGTTCGACCTGGTGTCGTCGCCGTCGGTGTGCGAGCACTGCTCGGCCGGCTGCGCGACCCGCACCGACCACCGGCGCGGCAAGGTCATGCGGCGGATGGCCGCCGACGACCCCGAGGTCAACGAGGAGTGGCTGTGCGACAAGGGCCGGTTCGGCTTCCGCTACGCGCAGCGGCCTGACCGGATCGCCCAGCCGCTGGTGCGCAACGCCGACGGCGAGCTGGTCCCGGCCAGCTGGCCCGAGGCGCTCGCCGCCGCCGCGGCCGGCCTGACCGCGGCGCACGGCCGGGCGGCCGTGCTCGCCGGCGGCCGGGTCACCGTCGAGGACGCCTACGCCTACGCCAAGTTCGCCCGGGTGGTGCTCGGCACCAACGACGTGGACTTCCGGGCCCGCGCGCACTCCGCGGAGGAGGCCGACTTCCTGGCCGCCGCGGTCGCCGGGCGCGGCGTCGACCTGCCGGCCGGCGGCGGGCTCACCCACCGGGCGCTGGAGCAGGCCCCGGCCGTGCTGCTCGCCGGGCTGGAGTCCGAGGAGGAGGCGCCCAACGTCTTCCTGCGGCTGCGCAAGGCGCACCGCACCCGCAAGCAGCAGACCTACGCGCTGGCCACCCACGCCACCCGCGGCCTGGACAAGGCCGGCGGCATCCTGCTGCCGGCCGCGCCCGGCACCGAGCCGGAGTGGCTGGACGCGCTGGCCAGCGGTGTCGGCCTGGACGAGACGGGCCGGCAGGCCGCGGAGGCGCTGCGCGCGCAGGGCGCGGTCATCCTGGTCGGGGAGCGGCTCGCCGCGGTGCCCGGCGCGCTGACCGCGGCACTGCGGCTGGCCACCGCCACCGGCGCCGCCCTGGCGTGGATCCCGCGCCGGGCCGGCGAGCGGGGCGCGGTCGAGGCGGGCGCGCTGCCCGGGCTGCTGCCCGGCGGCCGTCCGGTCACCGACCCGCGGGCCCGCGAGGAGGTCGCCCGGGTCTGGGGCCTGCCCGCGCTGCCCACCAGGAACGGCCGGGACACCGGCGAGATCGTCGAGGCCGCCGCGTCCGGCGAGCTGAAGGCGCTGCTCGTCGGCGGCGTCGAGGTCGCGGACCTGCCGGACCCGGCCCGCGCCAGGGCCGCGCTGGACACCGTCGACTTCCTGGTCAGCCTGGAACTGCGGCCCAGCGAGGTCACCGAGCGGGCCGACGTGGTGCTGCCGGTCGCGGCGGTCGCCGAGAAAGCCGGCACCTTCCTCAACTGGGAAGGCCGGGTGCGGATGTTCGAGGCCGCGATCAAGCCCGACCAGGCCACCACCCGGCACCAGCTGCCCGACGCCCGCGTGCTGACGATGCTCGCCGACGCGCTCGACGTGGCCCTGGGCCTCTCCGGCCCGGCGCACGCCCGCGCCGAACTCGACCGGATCGGCGCCTGGTCGGGCACGCGCGGCGCCGCCCCGCTGGCGAGCTCGGTGCCGCTGCCGCGGCCCGACCAGGGCCAGGCGGTGCTCGCCGGCCACCGGATGCTGCTCGACCAGGGCCGGCTGCAGGACGGCGACGACGCGCTGGCCGCCACCCGGCACGCGACCGTCGCCCGGCTGTCGGCCACCACGGCCGCCGAGGCCGGGGTCGAGGACGGCGGGCTGCTCACCGTCACCGGTCCGGCCGGCACCACGACACTGCCGCTGCAGGTCACGCCGATGCCCGACCGCGTGGTCTGGCTGCCGCTGAACTCCACCGGCGGCGGGGTCGCGTCGGACACCGGGGCCCGCCCCGGGCAGGTCGTCGGCATCGGCGCGGCTGCCGCCGCCCACGAAGGCGAAAGCGTGGAGGGAACGCGATGACCGGCCTGTTCACCGGCGGCAGCCAACTCGCCGCCACCACCGAGGACCTGTCGTTCTTCGGCCACGACGTGTGGTGGCTGATCGTCATCAAGGCGGTCTTCTGCTTCGCGTTCGCGATGCTGACGGTGCTGATCTCCATCGTCTGGGAGCGCAAGGTCGTCGCCTGGATGCAGCTGCGCATCGGCCCGAACCGGCACGGCCCCTGGGGCATGCTGCAGTCGCTGGCCGACGGCGTGAAGCTGATGCTCAAGGAAGACGTCGTCGTCAAGCGCGCGGACAAGGCGGTCTTCATCCTCGCGCCGGTCGTCGCCGCCATCCCGGCGTTCATGGCCTTCGCGGTGGTCCCGTTCGGGCCCGCTGACAACGAGGTGTCGATCTTCGGGCAGCGCACCGCGCTGCAGCTGACCGACCTGCCGATCGGCATGCTCTACATCCTGGCCACCGCGTCCGTCGGCATCTACGGCATCGTGCTGGCCGGCTGGTCGTCCGGCTCGACCTACCCGCTGCTCGGCGGCCTGCGCGCCTCGGCGCAGATGATCTCCTACGAGATCGCGATGGGCCTGGCCTTCGCCGCGGTGTTCCTCTACTCCGGCTCGATGTCGACCTCCACGATCGTCGCCGCGCAGCACGACCGCTGGTACGTGATCCTGCTGCCGGTGTCGTTCCTGGTGTACATCGCCACGATGGTCGGCGAGACCAACCGCGCGCCGTTCGACATGCCCGAGTCCGAGGGCGACCTGGTCGGCGGCTTCAACACCGAGTACAGCTCCATCAAGTTCGCGCTGTTCATGCTCGCCGAGTACGTGAACATGGTGACGGTCTCCGCGGTCGCCACCACCCTGTTCCTCGGCGGCTGGCGCGCCCCGTGGCCGGTGTCCACCTTCTGGGAGGGCGCGAACCACGGCTGGTGGCCGATGCTCTGGTTCATCGTCAAGGTCCAGCTGCTGCTGTTCTTCTTCATCTGGCTGCGCGGCACCCTGCCCCGGGTCCGCTACGACCAGCTGATGAAGCTCGGCTGGAAGGTGCTCATCCCGGTCTCGATGGTCTGGCTGATGCTGGTCGCCGCGGTCCGCGCGATGCGCAACGAGAACTACGACTTCACCAAGATCGTGCTCTACATCGGCGGCGGGGTGCTGGCACTGCTGCTGCTCTCGCTGATCGTGGACCTGTTCCGGGACCGCGAGGAGAAGCGCGCGGCCGGCGAGGGCGGCGCGCTCGCGCCCCCCGAGCGGTTCGACCCGATGGCCGGCGGCTATCCCGTGCCGCCGCTGCCCGGCCAGCAGGCCGAGCGGGTGCCGCGGCGCCCCAGCCGCGCGGAACGCCAACTGGTGGGCGCGAACGGATCATCCGAAGCGGACGCTGCGGAGACGGAGAAGAAGGAGGACGGCGATGCCTGAGTTCCTCGGCCCGGTCGCAGGCTTCGGCGTGACCTTCAAGGCCATGTTCAAGAAGCGCCTGACCGAGCAGTACCCGGAGTACAAGAAGCCCACCGCACCGCGGTTCCACGGCCGCCACCAGCTCAACCGGCACCCGGACGGCCTGGAGAAGTGCATCGGCTGCGAGCTGTGCGCCTGGGCCTGCCCGGCCGACGCGATCTACGTGGAGGGCGCGGACAACACCGAGGAGGAGCGCTACTCCCCGGGCGAGCGGTACGGCCGCGTCTACCAGATCAACTACGCCCGCTGCATCCTGTGCGGCCTGTGCATCGAGGCGTGCCCCACGCGCGCGCTGACGATGACCAACGAGTACGAACTCGCCGACCGCACCCGCGAGTCGCTGATCTTCACCAAGGAGCAGCTGCTCGCGGGCCTCCAGGAGGGCATGGTCGACAGCCCGCACGCGATCTACCCCGGCATGGACGAGGGCGACTACTACCGCGGCGAGGTCACCGAGGCCGCGCCCGGCACGGTCCGCCAGGTCGCCGTCTCCAAGGGCGAGAGCCCCGAGGACGCCGCGAACGCCGAGGGCG
>Ga0123353_10014759_pt1 | contig 11288 bp, 6 predicted proteins | sample TergutLab28metaG_3_FD_92763 | JGI IMG/M metagenome (GOLD analysis project Ga0123353, IMG submission 92763) | Labiotermes labralis P3 segment gut microbial communities from Petit-Saut dam, French Guiana - Lab288 P3 | ecosystem: Host-associated > Arthropoda: Insects > Digestive system > Gut ... | reverse complement strand
CCCGTAGCGGAGCCCCCTTTCGTAAACAAGTTCTCGATAGTTCATTCGTGACACTCAAAAAAAACCTCATCCAACCCTCCTCCGTCATCTCTTAACTCTCAACTTTTAACTCCTAACTGAACCCCCGATTCGTAGCTCGCAGCCATAGCAAGAATATCCCTATCACCAAATACAGCACCAGCGGCCCCCACGCTGCCATGTAGGGCGAAATGTAGTGGCCCATGCCAAAGGCGATGGTTGCATAGCCGACAAACACAAGCGAGAAAAACAAAAATAGCGCAACCGTAACCCCCGCAAGCACGCCGCGCCGCGAATAAATAATGCCGAAAGGTGCTGTCAGCAACACGGTGAGAAAGCAAAGCCACGGCATGGCCCAGCGATATTGCAGTTGCGTGCGGAAGGGCGCGAGACGGCGTTCGGGTAGATTGGCATTGCGGGTAAGGTATTCGCGGAGTTCCGGCACGGAAAGAAACTCGGCTTTGAGGGCGGAGCTGGCGATGCTCCAAGGAGTCTCGTTCCAATTGTGCATCACGCGTGTTTCGAACATCTCGCGTGATTTTTCCTCCTCGTCGCCATCCATTTGTACATACATGCCCTTGCTGAAAACCCATGCCTTGAGTGCGGAGTCGTATTCGGCTTTACCCGCATAATAGATTTCCGTGATATTGCCCTCTCCATCGTCCTGCAGCACTTGTACCTGACTGGCTATTGGCGGCTGGAATTCGGGATAAAAACCCGCCATGTACCACGTGCGATGACCTTCTCGATTGCGGTAAAGATGCGTCCAAAGCGCCTTCTCGTGGCTCTGTCTTTCTCGAATACTCCGCCGCAACTCCTCGCGCTGCATCGCCGCATGAGGAACGCTTTCGTAGTTGAAATACGTCGAGATGCCGACCAGCAACAAGCCGATCGCAAACAATGGAACGAGGATGCGTACCGTACTCACGCCCGCACCGAGCATCGATACGATTTCGTTGCTGCGCGACATGGACGTAAGCGCATAGAGAAGTGCCAGCAGCGTCGCGATGGGCAGGCACATGATGACGACCTCGGGGATTTGCGAACGGTAATACTCGACGATCTGTGAAAGCATCGCCTCGCCCTTCATGAAGTTTTTGAGGTTGTCGCTGATGTCGGCCAGAAACCACACGAGCACAAATCCGACCACGCAAAAAAGGAATGGCCCTAAAAACTTCCTGACAACATATCTATCGAGAGTCCTCACTGTAGCGAGAGTAACATATGAAGGGCGGAGGAACAAGGGAGAAGTGAGGAGTGAGAATGAATTTATGCCAACCCCATCAAAATCACCCCGTAGACGGTATATTCCAAATCGGGAGTGCCTCCCTCGGGCGATGCGGCGAAGCCTCCTACGTCCTCGACGAAACACTCTTCGACAAAAAACTTGGCATCGTTGCGTGGTCTTATTCCCACTGTATGCAATGCAAAATGCGCGCTTGCAGTGGAAAGAATATCGGGAAAGGGAGTGGACGGATTTGCACAGAAACTTCCATCGTCTCGTTCCTGTTTCGCCAACGCATGTGCGGCCGACAAAGCGAGGTCTCGCGTTCCTGCGAACACTTCCGCCAAAATCGCCGAGGCAGTGGCATTCACGCCGCCTTCCGCCGCCTCGGGCACATTGGCATACAAGCCATCTGCGGAACGATAAACCTCCAGCGATTTTTTTTCGAACTTTCCCCAGCATTTCCTCCAATGTTTCCCCCAGAACGGCAGTCCTGCGTCCTGTGCCAGTGTGAGTGCAAGAAATTGCTCGTATGGCGTATGGGCCTCAACGACGAGGGCAGCAAATGGACAGTCTCGACGGATGCGTCGCCCTTGCAACCAGGCAAACCACGGTCTCGCCAGCAAGAGCGAACGCACGAAGCAATTTGCATGAACAAGATCGAACGAACTAACGTCATGCTTCCAGCAAAATTTTCCCACTGCCGAGGCATCGATTTTCATTCCCAGCGCCCGAGCGAGCATCAACCCGAACTGCGTATAGTAAATATCGGGTTTCCCCGCACGGTCGCAAAACCCACCGCTCTCGTGCCACTGCGCTGCGACAAACCCGCGCAGGCATTCCAGCGCGTCATCACTGCAACGCCTCACACCCTTGCGCAAAGCCTTCATCAATGCATGGCCGATTGTGCTCATCCGCAAAATGCTACAGTATTTCGCTTCGCACGTGAAAGAGTAAAAATTGCCAAAAATGGTTTTATCGCTCTATATAAAACAAGATATGCACCTGCGAAATAAGAGACGACTGTTGACGCGAAATTGCTACTCGAAGATGTCGCTTGTCTTACACTTGAGGCGCTCGCAGATGAGTTCCAAGGTCGTTATGGTTACGTTCTGCTGGCAATTTTCCATCCGCTGCAACGTCGAATAACTCACGCCAATCTTTCTGGCAAACTCTTGGAGTGTGCTTTCACCTCGTCTTTTCCGTAAGAACGTTGCCAACCGTTTTTCAAATTTTCGTAACACGAAAATATCCTGACTCCTAAAAATACTCTCATGCGGGTATTTTGCTTGCGCACAATCTATTCGCAGAATAAAATTCTCGCGTGCCTCACGAAGCACGTTACGACAATAGAGACCTTGGAACACTATACTACACATATCATGATCAAACACATCAACACGAAAAACGAAGGAACAACAGAAACTGCTTGCAGGCGGAATGGATTCCTGTCAATCTGTGGGTTGGCAATGAGACTCTTTTCCAGCACAACGTTGAATCCATCACGCAAATTGAAACGAGACATACAGGTTGCTGCGCGAGTTTTGGTTTGGCCGCTGGTGTGCTTGGCGGTTGCGTGCATGTGCACGTTTGGCGTGTTGACGCTGAGGGCATGGATTTTCCAGCAGGACGGTGAGGCCTCGGCAAGCGTGCGAGGTGCGATGGTTGTGGCGTCGAAGAGTTTCGAAAGCCTCCAAGCCGCTATGGAAGCGGCGGAGACGGAGGAGGAGTTTCTGAGGCTCTGGCTGGTGTGGCGCGGTGTGGAGGCAAGCGAGATCGAAAACATCTTGGCGAGGAGGGAGATCAGAAGCGTCAACGATTCCAAGGGCATTGCCAACGGCGGTAGCGTCGTAAACGAGAAGTCCTCGGCGGCGACGTTCGGCGGTCGCGGTGGTAGTGCGACGAGTGCGCCGTCGGCGCCGATGATGTGGGTGGATGCGAACGGCACGGTGCCGGGCAGCCATGCGACTTTGCAGCTTGCATGGGAGGCGGCGCAGGACGGGGATGTGATCGGCGTGATGCCTGGAACCTACGCGGGTTTTTCCATTTACGGTGGCTACCATCCCAAGAGCGTGTGGTTCGTGGCGCAGACGGGGCCGGGCGAGGAGCCGCCGGTGATCACGAGCAGCGTGAACATTTACGACTACGAGAATGTGCTGCTTGCCTTCGAGGGATTGGTGTTCAGGCCGCAAGGAGCGGATCTAGCGGTGACCGCAATCTATGGGGACATGCTCTTCATTAACTGTTTGTTCGACGGAAAGGGTCAGGCAGAGAATCACGGGTACTGGTATCCATTGTTCGGTGTGTCCTGCAGCAGCATTTCCTTGATCCATTGCACGCTTGTCGCCAACGAAGATATCGTGTCCGCGTATTACGTGGACCTTTTCGTCAAGAATAGCATCCTGTGGAGTCGAAGCGTTCATGGTGGCGTGCACGGATGCCAGATGGACGTGGAGAACTCGATTGTCAAGGGAGGGCAGGGAGGCACAGGAGCGGATCCGCACTTGACGTGGGACGGATGGCTCAGGGCGGATTCGGAAGCCGCGCGAGGCATGGCGGAGGCTGGTTGGGCGGAGGTGGACATTCACGGTGTGGCGAGGGATGCGAGTGCGCCCGACATGGGTTGCAGCGAATTCAACGCTGGCAGGCTTCCGCCGCTCCTGCAGGTGTATATGGAGGCGGTCAATCCGCATTCGACAGGCGTGACGCCCGTTCCGACGATGACGGTAGGAGCGAACGAGATATACAAGACCTTGCAGGCGGCGTGGGATGCGGCAGGCGACGGCGAGATCATCGAAGTCAAGAGCGGAACCTACGAAGGGCTTTACGTGAATGGAGGGTTCAAGAACGTGCTGTTCCTGGCGACGACCGAACCGGGCCAAGTCCCGCCCGTGATTACGGATAACGTGTATGTTCACAACAATGGGGGCGTAGTCATGTTCGAGGGTATCGTGTTCAGGCCGCAAGGGCAATACTCGGAGGTGTACACGGTAAATGCGAGAGTGATTTTCCTCAATTGCCTCTTCGACGACAAGAAACCGGAATACTACTATGGGTTCGGGTATCCGATGTTCGACGCGTATTTCAGCGACATTTCTCTGATTCACTGCACGCTTGTCGGCAACGAGAAGACCGTGTCCGCGAATGATTCGAATTTTTTCATCAAGAACAGCATCGTTTGGAACAGAGGGCAAAATGCGGCGATGAGTCATTACTATGGAGAGGTGACGGCGGAGGATTCCATCATCAAGGGCTGGCAGGGCGGCGGCTTGAACGTCTCTACAGCCGATCCGCTCCTAACACCGGAAGGACGGCTATCGAAGGGTTCGATCGCCGCGATTGGCAAGGCCGATGCGGGCTGGGCAAGGGTCGATATCCTTGGCACGCCGAGATCTTTGGTTTTAATGCCCACCATTGGATGCGTCGAGTTGAAACTTCCCGACTGCTGGGAAATGTTGCATTTCGGGTATGTCGGAGTGGATCCCTACGCGTTGGCGCCGAGTGGAAACGGCTCGACGATTCTGGAGAACTGGCTAGCGGGTACAAATCCCAACGACTACTACGACCATCCAAACGGCAGGATTATTTCGCGATTGGCCATAGCGGGTGGCAACCACCAGACGAGCGAACCGAACGAGTTCCTGCCGCAGCCGTTGACGGTGCTTGTGGGCGACAAGCAGACGGGGCAGCCGCTGGTCAATGCGCCGGTGAAGTTCAACGTCACGCAAGGCGGAGGCAAGCTGGCTTTTGCGCCTTCGCTTGGTCAGGGGCAATTCGAGAGTGTGGAAGTGCGCACGAATGAATACGGCAAGGCTTCGATTCACTACCTGCAACCCGCTGGAGAGGGAGTGGTCTCGAAAATCAAGGTCAGCGCACCGTACGCCAAGCCCGCAGTGTTCACGGCGACGGCGGTCACCATTGCCGCGCCCGTTGTCGGAATCGTCGGCGGAAACCAGACCCTCGTATGGCCCGAGAAGGAAGCCACGCTCGAGGCCACGGCAGTAGACCTAGGCGGCCTCCCGCTGACCACGACGTGGAGCGTGGTGTCGGGCACGGGCACGGTCGAGTTCGAGGACGCGCAAGGGCTTGCCACGGCGGCGAAGTTCGACTACCCCGGAGTCTACGTGCTGGAGTTCACCGCGAGCAACGGCAGCAAGAGTGCATCCGTGCAAACCACGGTCACGGTCGACCCCGGCAGCGAGCCAGCGGTGCGCTTCATTTCGCCCGCCGACGGGACCGTCGTCGAAATCGGCGAGACCATCACGTTCGCGGTGGAGGCCAGTTCGCCCGACTCGCCCATCGCACAGGTGACGCTCTACCGCGACGGCGAGGTCGTCGCAAGCTACACGAAAGGTCTCGACGGCACCATCACGATACCGCGGAGCGAAAGCCTGTCGGACACCTACACCTACACGGCGGTGGCGACCGACACGAACGGCAACACTTCCTCGGCGAGCACGAGCGCGACGAGCCGGAACACGAGCGGCAGCGAGGAGGTGGAAAGCGAGATAGCCGTGGCGGTCCTGATGGACAACAGTACGCCTTCGAAGTCTGGCTTGGTCCCCACCGTCCCCATGCTGGTGCTCGTAGGGACGACATCGTTCAAGGTGCTGCCGGGAGTCGTGCAGGAAGAGAAGGTGATGTTGAAGAAGTGGAACAATCACAGTATTGTAGTCAATTCCGAGGGGCAGCCGTGGCCGAGGTGCGCCGAATACGACCCTGGAACGGGGAAGGGTTGCGGGGAGATCACTTGCTTCGAGTGCGAGTTCACCGATGAGAACTATTTGTTCAGGCACGCGATAGGCAATGTGCTTCTGGAGGGGCAGTTTGCGCTGGATTTCACGGCGGGCGACGGCCACTGGAAGGTGCAGAACTGGGGAACCATCGTAGGCGCGCTCTGGGGACCCGGCGCAAGCTACAGCCACCCTTACCATGGAGGAGGCGTGTCATATTTGAGCGTCAATCCCATCCAGTCGAGCATAGTTCGAGAGGTTCCGATAGGCAGCGGTAACTACAAGGCTGTAAATTTCAGAAGACAATGGCTGCCCGTGTATGTGCCGAGCGACGGAGTGGGTTGTGGGGAACCCATCATCGCTGGAGGCACGACGGCACCCAACGGAGCGTTGATCTACGCCGACATAGACATGACCCTGCCGCCCGTTTCTGGAAGGAACCGCATGGCACTGCAATTGACCAACACACAGAGCGAGGAGTCCGTTTCCGCAGTCCTGCTGCAAATCCCCGGCAATCCGCTGGTGTATACGGACGAGGAGGTTGAGACGGTCGTAATGCTCTCCGCCCCGTTTTCCCCCGCCGCTGGCACACTCCAGACAAGTATCAGGAGTCACGTGTACCAGTCGGGAACGGTTCCGCTTATGCTCACGCTGCCGCGAACAGTGCCCAACGAGTATTCCAACTATACGATAACCCCGACCGACATCATCCCGCTCGACCCGCACAACAGCGACCAATGCGTGTTCTATGTCGAGGTCAGTGGGCAATCACTGGTGAACGAACAAAGCGTCACGGTCAAGCTCACCAGCGGAGACAACGAACTGGTGCTGGAGGCTGAACCGACTCCCGACAATCCCACCGTGTTCAGGACGGGCAAGATTGCCCTCTACAGCGAGGAGGGTTCGGGAAGCAGCTCTTCGAGCATGTCGGCACCCGCATCGCTAAACTCGGGCATGTCCATGCAATCCACCGCGGGTACGGCATCCACACCCATGATGGCCACTTCAGGAGGGGGAGGTGTTTCCACTCTTGTGATAGCTGCTGCCTTTAAGTCGAAGAAGAAGGTTAAGGTAGAAGCCGACGGGGTAGGCATGGGTGATCGTGTGGCGAAAGTTCCTGCTTTTATCGGCAAGGCACTTAAAGGTGCCAGCGAGGTAAGTGCCTCACATCTAAATACGATTGAAAAGCTCCTCAATGAAGACATGGGATGGGGCGCGACAAAGGATCAACGGGTGACCTGCTCCAAGTTTCTGGAGGCGTTGACTAAGTGCTATCTGCTTTACTTTTTTACACATGGTATTCCTGAAAGCGGGTATTTCAAGTGTATTGACGCATGGGACGATGCTGACCCATCTGATCGAAAATACATAACCACTGCGGATATCAAAGCCAACGTTGGGACTCTGTCAGAAGGCGAGAAATATTTGTACGATCTGGTCTTTATCAATGCCTGTAGGTCAGCAGAGGCTAGGGACGGTAGCGGTTCATACGATTTTGCTGCTGCGTTCAAAGCCGAGGCATACATCGGCTGGGACGATGTGCAAAACACGAGTGTCGCTGGAAATGCCGCGATAAGGTTTTTCACAGCTTTGTCCAAGGGAGAGACTGTTACTAGAGCGGTAGAGGCTGGTAATACAAATCCTGGCTTTGCAAGCTCGGCAGAACTCATTGGAAGCGGAGAATTTAAACTTAAATTAAAATGACACCCGAAAAATCTATAAATTTATGAGCACACGAAAATTACTATTACTATGTTGCGCGTTGGGATTCGCCACGCATTTGTTTGCCAATAGCGAACTGACAAGCGAAGAATCCGCACGATTCCAAGCGAAAGTGAAAGAAATCCTCCAAAGAGCGTCTCGTTACTATGAGGAGTTCAGTGTATCATTTTCTGCGGATCCTCCTAAGGAGTTCACACTGACGCAAGATATCCATTCAGTGTTTCGTGAGGAAAAATACATAGAATGGAGGTCAGAGATTGCCAAAATCGAATTAAAGAAATCCACGGGGGAATTGCATACTTTTGTGAATTATGAATTAGTAGACAAGAAACGAAGTTTAGACCCTGAACGTAAAAAATGGACAGAGGAAGAAGCGGAGAAAGTGGCTCGAGAATTCGTCATTGCGCTCGTCGGCTCAATGCCTGAAAATTTGGAAGCCAAGCCGAGAATTCACTACAAACCGAGACGAATGTTCGTCAATCAAGTAATAGGGGGCGAGTGGGAAGTGGTATGGGGGCGGGTCGATAAACGAGGTCATGTTTTTTGGCAAGACTGTGTTAGAGTGCGTATGAGAGACGATGATCCTCCAAGAACGCTAACTCTCAGTTTGTGGTCGAAGTACGACGACAAAGACTTCGAGCCGATCCCAAAGGAAAAAGCTCAGAAATTGGCAAAGAAAGGTTCAGGAAAAATCTTGGCTTGGGATCCTGCAAAAGAGTGGTTTCATAATTTTTCTCTGGAAATGGAAGACCCCGCAGCCGAATTAATCATAGTCAACCCGAATACCGCTGCCCACAAGACATCGGATATTGCGGCACCAGCGAGGTTTCCTACCAAGGCTCGCCTCGCTTGGGTAATCAAGTATCCGATACGCTATACAGGTCCGAAATGCGAGGACAGCGGAACACCAATGGTAGGCACTGGTATCCTCGAAGTGTGGATTGATGCCGAAAACGGTAAGTTTTTAGGAGGTATGTTTTAGTCGTATTGCGTTATGAAAATATCACGAAAAATTCTGTTACTATGTTGCATTACTATGGTAGTTGTCACAGCAATCATGGCATTACTTTTCATGCTGACCAATGTTGGCGTGAAGTATGAAGTCGAGGTGGTCAGGGAGGTTCCGATAGACAGTGGAATCTATAAAGCAGTAGATTTCAGTACACAATGGATTCCCATATTCGTACCGAGTGATGGCAAAGGATGCGGAGAACCCATCATCGAGGGAGGTACTACGGCTCCCAATGGCGATTTGATCTACGCCAACATCGACATGACCTTGCAGCCCGAATCTGGAAGAAATCGAATGGAGTTGCAATTGACCAATATGCAGACCGAGGATCGTATTTCCACAGTCCTCGAGCAAGCATCTGATAACCCACTGGTGTATGTGGACGACGGTTCCGAGACGTCCATCGAGATAACGCTATCAGAACTTTTTGTTCCCGATGTCACCGACACGATTCAAGTGGCCATCAAGAGCGGTATCTACGAATCAGGAAAGGTTCCACTCTCGCTCACGTTGCCGCGAATAGTCCCCAACGAGTATTCCAACTACACGATGACACTAACTGACATTGTCCCTCTCAACCCGTCAAACAGCGGTCAAGGAGTGTTTTATATCAGGGTCAAGGGGCTATCTTCAGATACGGAAAGTCTTACAATCAGGCTTTCCAGCGGAGAAAACAGCATAGAAGTGGAAGCCGAGGCGGTGCCCAGCAAGCCTGGCGTGGTGATGACGTCCAAGCTGGCTCTCCTGAGTGATGATATAGACGAGCCATATCCTGACGTTACAACACTTACGGTGGACAGATCGTATGGGGGATTCAATATAAGGATTGTGGAAAGCAAAAAGAAGGAAGGAAAAGAATCCATAAATCAATAGACTTCTTGCAAAACCCCTTATGGAGGCAAGGGTTTTGCAAGAAGTCTATTGAATGCCCTGTACGCTATACAGGTCCGATACAGGAAGGTGCCAGAGGAATCCCAGTGGCAGGAAACGGCACCCTCGAAGTGTGGATAGATGCTGAAAACGGAAATTTTCTCGGTGGCATATTTTAGTCGTACCATTCCATGAGAACACGAAAATTCCTATTACTATGTTGCACTCTGGGATTCGCCACGCATTTGTTTGCAAAAAGCGAGCTAACAAGTGAGGAAAGGATGCGATACCAAGAAAAAGCGAGGGAAATCCTTCAACGTGCATCTCGCTATTACGAGGCGCACGGTGTGCCGTTTCCTGTGGATGACAGCATGGAGTTTACACTGGGGCAAAGGCAGCATTCACTTGTTGGTAGAGAATACATACTAGTGAAGACGCCGATTGCCGTAATCTGGTTGATGAAACCGACTGGGGAATTATATATGTTCATGAATCGTGAATTGGTGAGTGGAAGACCGAATCCAGATGTCGTAACACAAAAGTGGACAGGTGAAGAAGTGGAAATGATGGCCCGTCAGTTCATTATAGCTCTCATGGGCTCCATGCCCGAGAATTTGGAAGCTAAGCCAACAATGCGCTACAGTCCAGGGGAGTATGAAATATCTCTAAAGTGGGGTGAGTGGACTGTTTGGTGGAATCGCGTTGACAAGCACGGACGCACTTTTCTCAACGATGGAGTTCGAGTGCGCCTTATAGACGGCGTGGGTGCAGAAGGCTTCGCCGTTAATATGTGGTCGAAGTATGAGGAAAGGGATTTCGAACCTATTCCGAAGGAGAAGGCCTTGAAATTGGCGAAAAAACATACATTGAAAACTAGGATTTTCCATAAAGTGATGGCGTGGCTTAAAGGTTTTTTTTCTAGTTCGGAAGAGGTCACTGCCGAATTGTACATTGTCAACTCAAATGTTACTCCTCGAGAAGAATGGCCTCCTTTTATGGAGGGAATGAAATTGACTTCCAACGCCCGTCTGGCATGGGTGGCTAAGTACACGTGGAGTTACACTAACCGGAAAGGAGAAGAGGAGAGCGTTGGAGTGCAAGTGTGGATCGATGCCGAAAATGGCAAATTTTTGGGAGGTATATTTTAAGTGATCTTCTTTATGAATACACGAAAAATTCTATTAATATGCGGCGCACTGGGACTTAATGTTGCGTCCTAGGGGGAAAGTCGAAGGGAAAAACGCACTGCAGAGCCGCAAGCACCAACTACAGGGCGGCAGGAACGAACTACAGAGCGGCATTTCGGTACAGATGCGAAGCGAAAACGGACGGCGCAGCCCCCCGAAACGGACGGATGCACCGCGAAACCGTACCAGTATGCGGCAAAATTGTACCGATACGCCTCGAACCTCGAGTCGGCGGAGCGTTGCACCCGTCCCGACACGCTGCAAACTGGTACGGTTTCGCGGATCTGTAGCACGGTTTCGCCGCGCTGTAGTGGACATTTGGGGCGTGTCGGTGGAGCGAAACGAACGGCTCGGCGAACACAAAAGCGGAGTTGTCGAGACAGGCGGACGCGTAGTGGACAATAGGCGGGAAGCCGTAGACAAGAGCCTCACGGCTGTGGCGACAGAACCCCGCGTTGTTCGAAACCTTTGTCACTTACATTTTTTGTTGCAACAGGATACGCCGGCGGGACGCACGTCGT
>Ga0123353_10014758_pt1 | contig 11288 bp, 10 predicted proteins | sample TergutLab28metaG_3_FD_92763 | JGI IMG/M metagenome (GOLD analysis project Ga0123353, IMG submission 92763) | Labiotermes labralis P3 segment gut microbial communities from Petit-Saut dam, French Guiana - Lab288 P3 | ecosystem: Host-associated > Arthropoda: Insects > Digestive system > Gut ... | reverse complement strand
TTTACCCCTGGGGAAGACCCGGTACCCATTTTACAGGAGGCTGGGTGGGCCCCACGGCCAGTCTGGATGGGCGGAAAATCTCGTCCCCATCGGGATTCGATCCCGGACCGTCCAGCCCATAGTCAGTCACTATACCGACTGAGCTACCTGGCCCACATATATGTATATAATATAACATATTAAAAGGTCATGTGTCAATTTATTGTTATTATTTGTTGCCATCACATCAAAATATTTCATATCACATCTTTAAAATTTCCTAACAGTAATATCGTAATAAAAACTGCTAATTCTTCTTTACTTCAGCAGATAGTATTTCAGGACACCACACCAAATGGCATCAGTACTCTTATGAAGCCAGAAGACTGAAACAGCTACCATGTTTGTACTATTTATGGTAAAGTATTACAAAGTAGGAAGACAGGGAATTGGTGACATCTTAAAAGCTGGTGTGACTGCTATTACATTACTGTACACATCCATGGGTTACAATATATGACGATTGGGAATTATACAATGCATTCATCATCACGTTGCATAACCACAGCAATACATGTAAGTGGCCAGTTTCACACTCTGGTACACACCGAGCAACATCCTGGGTAAATACCCAGAGGGACATGGAAGAACAAAATATAAACCCCCCATGTCCCTGCCAGGAATAAAACCCAGCCCACAGCTCAGTCACTGCACTGACTGAGCTTTCAGCCATTTCCCACCATAAAACTAAAACAGAAAGGACAAAAAAAAGAAAGATTACTACTTTAGACTTTCTCCTGGAAATGCTTCAGCTTCATATGTTTCTGCAGGTTTCCCTTCAGCTTAGCACGATGTGGACAATAGGGACATTGAAACTGCGGTTCCTTACCACACTCCAGTCTAACATGAGTATACAGTGAGTTCTTCCAGCGGTATAATTTACCACATTTTTTACATCTGAAGCCTTCTTCAGAAGGCTGTGTGCTTGCAATAACTTTGAAATAACTTCTACCAGCTGATGACAGTGTAGGGCCAAACAATGAAGTAACATCTGCCAGCTGTTGCGGTTGCTCGACCATTCCAACACCTACATCTTGAAACACCTGTTCCGGTGGTACAAACATACTACTCACTGAAACAGGAATTAAGCCTCCTGATGAATGATGACAACTCCAAGCTTTAGATTCTGCAAACATCAACAAGACAAATGTTAAGAAATAAACACAAACACTTCTTCTACATGAACAGCCTTTGTTTATTGTGTACTGGAATCTGTGGGTTAGGATACATGTTGTAACAGCTCACTGACATTAATACCATCTCACCTTAATATACTATGATCTATTTTCAAAATATGTCTCTGCAGGTAGAGTACTTGCAGAATAGCAAAGCCCATCACATCATCTTTGATCTGGCACTCACCTTTCTCCACCACACACATTTTAAATCATACTACGTTGTAACTGCAAAACTATAAAAACAACAGTTTTTAACATAAATATGCAGTATAGCAGGAGTTTGGATTAAATTTAACACTGTAAACAGCAGACACGAGAATGGGGAAAACCACATCATATTCTGCTCCGTGATTTGTATTCTTCATCAAATTTTTTGAAGACAATCAAATCAAGAAGCATAAGTTGGGCAAGGTATTTAAAGTGCATGAAATAGCAGGAAGAACCTGAGCCATTTTGGAAGGCCTACATATATGGTAGAATATCAAAATGGATCTTCAAGAAATAGTGCGTGCGTGCGGTGCATTCGTGTGTGTGTGTGTGTGTGTGTGTGTGTGTGTGTGTGTGTGTGTGTGTGCACGTGCGAGTGAGAGAGAGAGAGACAGAGAATTTTAACCTGTAAGCTAGCTTGGCACCTATCAATTCTCAAAGCCTGTGCTCTATGGAGCATGTTAGGTAGTCATTTTACAAATTGACCATGCCATATACAATCTTCAAATGACAGGATGATTATGCAAATAATTAATTTTTAAGGATGTGGTAGCAAGTGGCCATGATCTACTGCTTGAAGACACTGCCACAGCATCTGCATGGGAGGAATGAGGAAAACTTCAAATAATTGAATGGCTTCAGATTTAACTCAGTCCTCCTATATGTGAAGCAGGTGAACCACACAAACTAGAGATACAAATAGTTGAGACAATATTGGTTAACCCTTCCACACATCAACCTGGATGAAGTAACTAAATTTACATTTGTACTGGGAATACAACTCTTTATATGCTTATTTTTAAATCCCCCCCCCCCTCCCATTTTTATTTCAACATTATGCAGCACAATTTCTTAAACAACAGTGGAACATAACACCACTAAAAGATCTGAAGCTCAATACAGTTCTCCATTTAAACGTAAATAAATAACTCCTAATAATACAACCTCCTCACATGCAACAGAACACACATACACAAGTGTGGTACTTCTTTTCTAGAACAAAATACTTGTGCCCATGCGTGACCAAGAAAGAAGAGCAGTTTACCCTTTTGTAAGTGTTCTTTACTGGTCATTTTTTAAATAAAAATTGTGCTATTAAAAGTAAATTAATAATGTTGTTACAAAATGAACATATAACCTAATACAGTGTGCACCATTTATTCAGAAAAGATAACTGTTTTTTAACATGCACACACACACGCACACACACAACAACAAACATCATTGTAATGACACATCAGCATAATTTCACACTTGGTTGACTCCACCAATACTTTATTACCTCATACGTACAACACATCACTGCACATGAACAGAAAAATTCTTACATATATTAACATCAATTTGACAGGTCTCATCTCACACACTGTGACTAAGTAGATTGAATAAATAAACTGAAACTAAACTAGAAGGCAAGAATGAACAAACTAACAACCAAACAAACATTATTTTGTTTCATGATAATGTAGGGTGGTTTTCCAGGTTGAGCAAAACTCCAAATGAAATTCAAGGCTCCTGTATAACAACTGGTATAATATTCTGCTACACAAATCATATCTAACAAAGTGTGTAGTTGGGTCTTCCAGAGCACAAAATTTCCCCTTGTACTCATTCCATTCTGAAAGACACTTTCACACCTTTCAGCAGCTATCTTATAACAAATTCCACAGCAGGTAATACATAACACTACATATTATACATAAATTTCCACAACCTTTGCATCACATGACAACTGTCAGTTCAACTGACCTATCAACCAGTAAAAGCAAAACATCTCAAAGTTGTGCTTCTAAGGACTGAGGTCATCATGGATTTGAGAGTGTGTCACTGGGTTAGTGTTTCCCAACATTTTGAAGCAATGCAGTGCCTACACCTTCAAAAGCCAAGAAGAATTCTTTCCAGACATCATATTACCCTCAAGAATATGCTTTCACTTCACACACTTATAACAAGAACACTTCAAAATAAAGCACAAGACATACTTGCTAAAATCAAGCATCAATACATGTATGTAAACTGAGAACCAATGTTGGGGACACATGCATGTACACAAAAGACTGGGCCAAATTATTCAATCTTCTATGCCCCACAGTAGTGGTCACATAACTACAAAACATCAAAAAGAGTTTTATTGGTTTTCTTGCAGATGTCTTAATTTCATATGCTTCTGGAGATCCCAAATTCGCTTAGTTCTGTGTGGACAATATGGACACTGCAAATGTGGCTCCTTGCCACACTCAACTTGCACATGGCGGTATAGAGTTGTTTTCCACCGATACACCTTGCCACAGGTGACACAACTGTATCCTTCATTTTGTGACAGACTGCGGCCTGCAGAAAATCTTTGAGCTAGAGGTTGTGATGAACCCAACATACCAGCAGCTTGTAACTGTTCACTTAATTCTCTATGCTGGTTAACTCCCATATCATCAATCTGATGCCCCTGCTCAGCGTTCATACACATACTGTCTAAGGCTGAAGCTATATTTTCCTCTGGTAGATGATCACTCCAAATATTATGTTCTGCAAAACAACATTAAGCAAACATGAAATGCTTCCTTGCTACAAAACTAAAAGGCCATGGTACTTTTCATGACCACAATTTCAGGTAATTAAACAGAAGAAAATCTGATCAGTTTAAAATCATAACAGTGTCCAAAACACAAAACTGTATTTCATATATTGTAAAAATTAAATGATAAAATACATTAAAAAAGGTATATTCTATTAGGCCATTATACAAATACTATGGCACCTATTCAGAGTTTAGCTATCAGAATTTCTAGTAAGTTTCGGAGAAACTTTCGGTTCAGTTAATTTTGTATCATCATGAATATAAAACTGTCTTTTGTATTTCAAAATCAAACATTTTATATAGTTATTAACATCTAAAGCAAGAAATAATCTTAACAGCACAATGCACAAGTGAGAATACATCTACACTTCAATCATTCAGCTATAAGAATTCCAAGAAAACATACAGGAATGTAATCATGATGTGTTCTCCACTTTAAGTATAAAAACTGCAGGGAACTACATTATATTTTGGATAAATGCAAAGTCTATTATATATTTATCAAGAACATTAAAATATTTTATTAAATTTTAGTGTAAAATATAACAATTATTTAGCTGTGGGTATGCATCAGACCCATGTACAATGCAGAAATTCTGAACCACCATACATGTACCTCCAGGAATTATGTGAAGCCTCATAGTTATGTGACATAATAGGTCATACATTGTCATAAAACCTCCAAAGACGCCCAGTCAACATTTCTTTGTACGACTTTTTTTCTGTGAAAAAAAAAAAAATAAAGAAAGATTTATTTACAGTTTACACAGGTTTATGTAACCAGATGTGTTTATAGTGCACCATAGCACGTACTTTGAAACAAATATTAAAGTCACTATTGAAAAAGGATACATGAAGTTTCACTCAGAGTCAAAGAGGGGCATTAACTGAAAGGGTTCAGAAATGCTGACATCACATCTGCCAAAAACATAGTTTTACAGCTGGCAATTCACATACAGTTTCAACTGGAACTCACTGACGTATCACAGGAGTATTGTTACAAATATATTGCATGCATAACTGCCAAACTGTATTTTACACAACTTGCGATCTTTTAACTACTGTTCTTCTGTGGTGTAACAGCCCAAAACAGGTCTAGGCTGCCTCACTGTTGAGGTTTTTAGAGATCACACACACACACACACACACACACACACACCCAGTAGAACTCTTCTTAATGAGTGATCAGTTCACAATAGAGGGTGTTTAATTCTGGTTAGTACATAGTAATACACAACAAACGTACACAAATTTAAGGGGGAAAAAAAAACTTTCTTCATAAACGCATAAATAAATGTAAGATTTGTGAAAACTCTCAGGACTTTATTTACATAGGCCTACTCAGTGCCTGATGCAGATAAAATTAGCATCAAGAGAGGTCATACTTCACCTGTATGCATGTTTAATCTTCAAAACTGTTATATTTTTAAATTATATTTAATATTATAGGTCTCTACTAGAAGTGACCCATGAAACTTTATCACATTTACCAAAAAATAAAAATATATAAATAAAAAAAGTGTGACTTCACTGCAACCTTCCATTCAAGCATTTTCCAATAAGCACAGCACTTTTATAAAAATAAGAAATTTGGGGTTCTTACTGTGACAAATATTATGATCCATTTTCTGGCATATAACAACTGTGACAAATATTATGATCCATTTTCTGGCATATAACACCGTGTGGTCTGGCAATCAGATCCTGATGATCTGGAGGCAACAAAATACCAAAATTTAATATCACGAAATTGATCGAATAATAATTTATGCTGATGTGCTGTGTACCAATTACACTGGTCATACATTTATGCAGCAGAACAATCCTTGAACATGCAATGTGTCTGAACTGCCAATAATGCCTGTGAACACTCTTATTCTACCTGTAATAAAGCAATATAAAGAGCTATGAAGATTACAAATGATGAGGCTGTGGAATGAACAACAAAGAGTTCAGAACTCAATTTCCCTGCAGGAACAAGAGACTTTCTCTTCTATAGTGAGCAAACCAGCCCCAAGGCCACACAGCCTCCTATTCGTTGTGTACTGGGGACCCTTTCCCCAGGATTAAAGCAGCAGCAGGGAAGTAAAGCCATTCTCTCAACTCCATCTAGTCTGAATGTCAAGAATGTGTACAGCTATACCTCCACTCCCCCATTTGCCTTCATGGCATGCACATGGACTTTATCTCTTTAGGCACATTTACTTAAACCAAATAATTATCAGCTACCGAATGTGTCTGTGCATATACATCAGGTTACTCCCACCAGACAGACATTCATAAAATGTAATAGTCAGGATTTTTACTACAATTTGAAAACATATTCCTAAAATACATTTAAATGCATTATAAAATGCTGAGGACACATTTGTAAAATGAGAGAAGTGCAAATTGTAGCACAGTTTTGTATAATATGAATTAGGGTGACATTACAGCAGGATGAGTAATATAATCTGCAATCACCACTTGGAATACAACAAACACCGAGACAGCACAGTGTTTTGAGACACTAGGTAATGCCCCAGATACACTCTTCCAAATTTCAAAATCCAAAGAGTCATGTTTAGCAGACACTGCTAACAGAACTTTGTACTTTAGCATCAAAAAACATTTTCATGTAATAAAATATAGGACAGACTCTTAGGGCTCTGGAAGGTTGAGGTTCCCTGAATTTCTAGACAATCAGAACATGAAGGTTGTAAGGTTGTCAGCCCCACACACAAGCCACTCCCAAGAGATACCACATACTCATTTCCATTCCAGGCTAAGTCGACGCCAGGGCCACAGTTCAGCCAGAAGGATTAAGTCAATGATAAATCATAACAGAATATACTGTGACAACATCTTTTATTTTTAAAGCAGCAACATCAAACCATCTCAGAACCAGTGGTTTTAAATTACAAAATACATTCTTGTCCAGCAAGTACTGTCAGAAAGCAGTAAGGCATGTACCTACTTGATAATAAATGTGTAAATATTTATACTATGAACCTGCCTGCTGTGGTGACAATGTACCCTACAGTCATCAAGTTAAACCATTCCACTGACTGTAAACTTCTCCTCTCCGTAATCACTGGCTATGCTTTCCAAATGGTTTATTACTGTTAGCTTGCACACTGATTACAGAACATGACAAAAACAACCATGTGTATCTGTCACCTGTTATCAATCACCAGCTGTTCACATTACATCATGCATGAAACAAATGTGATTTCTTCAATATGAAAATCATTTTTAGGAACAGATTCAGAGTTTTCAGGACAAAGACTGTGACATTTAACACAGAAGTGATTTCTCAGGTGGCAAATACGAAACAAGCACACAAAATAATTCAGCATTGGCAGTGCCCTTACAGTAATTCAATGTGGCAATGAATATTTTACACACAAAATTTACTTCAGTGTCATAAATGACTGCACATGATGTCCATCTTCAATGCTGAACATCACAATCACTGACATTATGCTTCCTCTAGTAAATAATGTGTCCAGTCCAATATCAAAATTAATTCTGTAACAACTGTAGTCTCCTCATCTCCTGGTCCATTCCATGTCAGCAAAATTATTTTGGATCCATCTAATTCAACTACGTACGGCAGTTTATTGTTTAACTTATTTATACAATAGTTCACATACAACATGACATGTTTCAACCCTGTTTAGGGTAAATTTCAAGACTGCCTACAGAAAACCATTCATCATAAAATATTACTATCACCAACACCAAATAAACTGGTACTAGTGTAACATATTATGATCAAAGGTCTTGTTTCAATACCTTGAAAACAGCCCTAAGGATGGCCAAAACATGTCTGGTTACTTCTATGTGTACTATTGTACAAATTACTTCAATAACTTCACCAAACTATACACACACTCTTGAATTAGACAGATTGTAAATAAAAGATATGGACTGAAGTTTCACTCAGTTGCATGGTGTCTTATAGCAACATGCTTCTGAAGATTTCCCTTACGTTTGGCTCTGTATGGACAGTAAGGGCAGTGAAACTGGGGTTCCTTCCCGCATTCCAATCTCAAATGTCGATACAGTGTGTTCTTCCAACGATATACTTTACCACAGTTGCAACATCTGAATCTTTCGTCAGTCACACCTGACCTTTGTTCATTCGGTGAGTTCAGTACGTATGAAACATCTTGACTGTTACCTCGATGAAAGTTTACCATACAAATGTCCTGAAAAGCCTCAGATGAATTCATCAACATATCTTCTGCTATACTGTTATTTTCCCATGATGAATCTGAAAAATATCAGCAGGAAGAAACATTTTTGTTAGAAACTTGTTTGAAATAAATATTGCTAAAATTCTAAAATATGTTCTTCAACTGGTCCTCATATGTGTAATAGATATTTGCTATATGAGAGCACACATTTTGGCAGAGGGAAAAGCAGAGATTGACTTTCTAATGGCAATGAGTGGTAAGATAATGGTCTTCTGAGATGTGATGCTGTGCAGTTTAATATATGGATACCAACATTTTACAAAACTCTGCTACCTCCAATTTCTACCTAGATGCCAAAACAGGAGGAGCACACACAATGTGTGAGATAAGAAAGGTATGCATATGGTACAGTCACACTGTAAACCCTAAAGTTCAGGATTTCAATAAGTGTTGTAACCAGTCATTTTAAAACCTTTGTCCTCTCGTGACTGGTTTCAATGCATCATGACAAAATCACATGTCTGGCAATGTCCCCTCCAACAAAAAGGTTCCCCACTCTCCTGCTACTGCACAGACCACTCATAGCTAAATACAGCTTTGTCCTTCACAAAGCAAAGTTCATTACTGTCATGCTTCATGGAATGGGACATGCACTTTAAGATTCAAAAAAAAAAAAAGTGTTTTTAGTTTCTAAAAATTCATGCATTTCATGCTGTTTGAGGTGCTTCCACATTTCCATTGCTCATATTTTGTAAGTTATTGGAATCAAATTGGTGTTTTACACTGAAAATTAATCCTGATCTGTGAAACGGTTTTTTCAGTCACAACTAGTCACGAACAATGAGGCCCTAATGAAGAAATTTCTGTTCAGAAAACCTGAGGGAAACAAAACACTTGGAATGCCTATGAATTGAAGAAAATAATATAAAATGTACCTTAAAGAACAGTGTTGCAGGGCAGACCTATGGACTGGATTTATCTGACACATCTTAGAGTTTGGCAATGGTCTGCTGTGAAAAACAGAATGACTTCTGGGGTTCCACAAAATTCAGTAAATTCATTGCCTAGCAGAGTAACCATCTTCTCAAGAACTCTGCCCATAAAGTTACTACCAAATTTGTTTTCAGGCCCTGATGCTGGACTCTGACAAAAGACAAAAAAGCAAGACAAGATGCACCTGATGCAATCTCTAAGATGTGGACAGATTTGAATGAGTGACTCACTGACTAATTATGACTCCATGGAGTAGCTACTTGAAAAACTAAGAGTTCTTCAGCTAGTGAATAAGTTCCCCATATTTTATTAAACCCAGAGGTTCACTGCTGCACTCAGAAAAGCCTGCCACCTGTCCCTGTCAAGAGCTTGATCAATCTGGTCCATGCCTCCAGTCCATCTACTTAGGATGCATTTTAATAGTATGCTCCCATCTATGCTTAAATCTTCCCAGTGGTCTCTTTATACATGGGCAGATACTGATGATAATTATGGTACACATACAAGAAATGGAAATGGAAATAACTCACAAACATACATGATAAAGAGTACAACAAACAGGAGAGTTTTAATATTTGTGGAGAACAGAATGTTATCACCTACCAAGCCTAACAAGAACAGAATATGGGATATGCTGTATGCAACAAGCACACAAGTAACAACATGTCTATACACTTCAACTTTAGAATTTTTCAAATGTGTCAAGAAAGGTATTAAGATGAAAACTTAACACTACAGCACATGATACAGGAACACAACAATAGGCTAAGCTGCCTAACCTATGGTACAATAAATGTACAATACAAGTCTGCAAGATTATAGAACAAATTTGACAAAATCTCTGACTTATCTCTATTACATATGCAGCAAGAAACCGGGAACAGTTAATTCTACAAGTGCGTTTATGTATGTGTGTGTGTGTGTGTATTAGGTCAGAGCCATGAGTACATTAATTAATGTGGCTTTTTATACCAGACAAATATTTTTAAAAAACTTTCATCATTTGTGTGATCAATTCCAAGGTTAAAGGCAGAGATGCAAAAGCTTTGTAATGTTAAAAAACCAAAAAGTCGTAGAAGTAATGCAATATACCTTTAGATCAATTTCAATATGACAAACTCTAATTAAGAACACAATATTAAATGCCACCTGCACTGAAACACTGTGTTAAACTCTACCTGAATTGCAATAATGTGTTAAAATCTGTCTGTATTAAAAGTTAATCTGCTGAACCCCACGTACATTAACATTAATGTATGTGAGGTTACAAATAAAAATGAACGAACAAATAATGAGAGCCAAACACTTCATGGGATTTATTGTAGATGATGTAGTTTCATGTGCTGCTGAAGGTCCCAGTTCCGCTTGGTCCTGTGAGGACAATACAGACACTGCAGATGTGGCTCCTTGCCACATTCAAGCTGCAGGTGTCTGTTCAGAGTCCTCTTCCACCGATATAATTTGCCACAGGAACCACAGCGATGACCACCTGAAGACTGAATTTGATTCGCAATGTACGAAAAATTCTGAGCCTCCTCTGTGGATTGCAGATAAGTACTGTTTTCTGACGACCACGTACTCCAAGAACTCAGTTCTGCAAACCACCATTAAAAAAGAATAACAATGCTGTATCAAATCTATTGTGTGGTTGACCATGCATCGTAATTCAGAGTGGATAAGATTCCAACTAGATGTCACTTTTTGTTTTATCCCTTATTTCTCCTTTACAAGTTGCACAACATGTTTCGGGCAACCATGTGCCCATCTTCAGGAGCTGACAACTGCGTAGTGTTATCGCCACTATGCTACGAACTCCTCAATGGACACACTACCTGCTAACCGGTTCTGACAGCCTTCCTGCAGCCACGGCACAATACCAACACATGGCGATAACACTATGCAGTCGTCAGCTCCTGAAGATGGGCACTCACTTTGTGTTTTATTCTTTATTTCTCCTTTACAAGTTGCTCAACATGTTTCGGGCAACCATGTGCCCATCTTCAGGAGCTGATAACTGCGCAGTGTTATCGCCACTGTGCTACGAACTCCTCAATGGACACACTACCTGCTAACTGGTTCTGACAGCCTTCCTGCAGCCACGGCACAATACCAACA
>Ga0123353_10014756_pt1 | contig 11289 bp, 8 predicted proteins | sample TergutLab28metaG_3_FD_92763 | JGI IMG/M metagenome (GOLD analysis project Ga0123353, IMG submission 92763) | Labiotermes labralis P3 segment gut microbial communities from Petit-Saut dam, French Guiana - Lab288 P3 | ecosystem: Host-associated > Arthropoda: Insects > Digestive system > Gut ... | reverse complement strand
GGCAAGCTAGTTGACTTGCAGTAGACTGGTGCGTTGTTGTGTGCTGGAAGGCTTCTTGACAGGCATAACCTAGTGGCAGGTGGGTGTGTGCTCCAAGGCACGGACCTGCCACTAGATTATGCCTGTCAAGAAGCCAACCAACACACAACAATGCACCAGTCTACTGCAAACCAACTAGCTCCCCTGACTCTGAACTCCACGCCTCCAAAATACTCATAGTAATATTACTAGCCATAACCATAAATCTGTAAGATTAATGAACGTTAAGGTGTTCGAGATCTCGACATCAAGCTGACTGAAATTACATGTTGTATTAGTTTATCTGCTTTAGTATGTAAAACCTGATGAAGGCCACCATAATGGCCGAAACATGTAGCTGCTGATAGCTACCCACCATTGCTAGCTATAGATATCAAATATAGTTGTGTTTAGACTGCTTCACACTCGCGTTGTACATTGTAAAATGTGTGTACTTTCAGTTTCTGGAAAGTCATTCCTGTCCTTTCACGTACAATCACCAATAAGACCCATATTACAAATCTTCCATTTTAAATAGAACTGCATGCCTCAGGTGAAGACATAAGTTTATGTCAAACATGTTGAACTACCTATATGCAAGCACAAATATAAATGTCAAGAGTAAGCAAGACAGGCAATGTATGTATAAACCTAACACTCAGGTGCATTTGTATAACCACTGTTGCTATGGAAAAGCAATATGTATTAAATATTATCAGTATGTACCTGTATTCTTGCCTTAGTTATCAGGCATGAAAATCACATATTTTCTGTGCCATATATTGTCTGGCACTACCATATTTTTCCACATTATCTCTTGAAGGGCACAATTTTTTTAAAAAAAATTATTGAACATAAAATGTGCGTTTCGACTTTATCTACAATGCTTGTCTGAAACATGTGTTATTCTATGAAGAATTTAGTCGGATATTATTATAAATTTACATAGGGCTTCAAATAAAGTACCTCTTATTCTTGTCAGATATTAATGAAACTTTAATTTTCTTCACAGATTTAAAAAAAAAAAATAGTCAAATATTAAATTTCATGAAAATCCTTCCGGTGGGGCAGAGTTGTTCCATGCTGATGGTGGGATGGGCATACATGATGAGGCTATTTCAGTCACTTTTCACAATTTTGTGAATGCACCTAAAAACACTAAGCTCTGTCCAATCACCATTACTTTGTGTCAGCTCTGTTCAGGTCCTTTGATCTAAAGCTGAAAATAATGATATGCCATCCAAATCAATTGACTATTACAACTTATGGATAATAGTAAGATAAAATGTGACAGGATATGTATTTTGTGTCTTAAACTGTATGAACATGAGAAATGTTCTGACCTTAAGGTTACATTTTTAGTATTAAGTTTAAGACTAAACTTCTTTCTTGTTTTATTCTTCAAACAATACACAGCAATAAAATTTATAATATTCAAAAATGTACTTAAAAATCAGCATGAAGGGCCACATGTATTTTCAAGTTCCTTTCAATTTAATATCATGAATCAAAGTTTATAATACTTCAGACTATGATGTAATTGGATAATGGGACTTGACTATCATAGACTGGCTACTTTTCCTTGGAACATACACATGTTACAGTTATTAATAATTACAGTTTAAATTGAACAAGTTAAGACAGTTAAACCAAACAGCTTTTACCTTTGGGTCCATAAACCTTGTGGCCACTAATAGACATGAGATCAATATCCATATCGTTGACATCAATATGCACTTTTCCTACTGCCTGAGCTGCATCTGTATGAAAGAAGATGTTCTTTGCCTTGCAGAGTTCTCCTACAACAAATTAAACAACTTTATACCGAGTCACAACATGCTTATAAATCAGCCCCAAAAATGCCTACACTCTTGGTGCTTGATTATCGACCTGCTATGCATAAAACTTCCTGATGTTGCACTGTATAACTGTAAATTATACCTGAACATCACAGACATTTACATCACACAATGTCAAATTTTTGTTACTAGCGTGTAGTAAATATATTTCGGTTATCACCATTGCCATCCTCTAACCATCTGTCACTGTTAAACTGTTAAAGATTCCACTTTGCCCATAAACAGCTGGATGATGTGAATGATTGCCATCAAAGAGAATCTTACACTTCAGTGAGCCATTGTATACCAAACTGACATACATAAAGGTAAAAACCAAGCAGAAACTCTAGAACTGGATATGGCTTGCAGCCAAACCTACATCTGGTTGACCAAGGCTTACCTCAAATGGCATACTTCTGATGAGTTCAGAACATCGACTGCACATAGTCTAATTTGTTGTATTTTAACTAGCCTAGCAAATGCCAACCACAATAACCATTACTAAGTAAACCTTTTGGAAGGACAAGACAGAGACAACTCCATGTGGCAGGGCCCATGTACAGGGCTGGTAACTCCACAGTTGGTGAATAAATTTGCCATCTTCCACAAAACCTGGAAATTCACCACCTGTTCACAACAGTCTGCCACTGGATACTATCCTCAGGAAGTATAATCCAGTCTGCACCCTCATACTTTACATTTGTAAGATCAAACCTATTTCATATTATCCTTCCATCCATGTCTAGGTCTTCCATACAGTCTCTTCAATTCAGGTTGAAATGGAGACAGTTGAATATTACAAACGATCTTATGAAATGGCTGGCTCATGTCATTGTCTGCTAATGGCCTGCTGAACTCTAAAATACCAACATCTAACTAGGACGGTTCTAGTAAGGAAAACATGGACAAGAATATATTCAATGCAGTTTCTTGTCATGTAACTTCCTTCATTCCACTCAACAGTCAACTTGTTTCTAACCGGTCCACTTGATAGTCTTTGTATTCAAGAATGCAACATATTTCAAAACAATCAACATTTTATTTTTTAAATGATCAACATTTGTGCACATGATTTACAGGAGTATATACACAAATGGGATATCATGGCAAATATCACTATCTGCCAAAAAAAAAAATAAAATGTCATCTCTAAAAACAATATAATGTGGAGTAAAATGCTAATAAATATGGCAGTTTTAAACCACAACTTCATTCAATCTATTCCATGACATGCTTTCATTAAACAACAAACAAACACTAAATTTTCCCACCTATTTGTCTAATAGGCTGTCGAACACCAATCTCATTGTTCACAGACATGACTGTGACCAGAGCAGTATCAGGTTGAATAGCTTCCTCTAATTGCTCCATACTAATTAGTCCCATGTTATTGACAGGTAGGTAGGTCACTTTAAAACCTTCCCCTTCCAGTTGGCGACATGATGCTAACACACACTTATGTTCCTGCAATAAGCCATATTGTATTAATGATCTAAGGATAACCAGGGCTACGACAGTGGTGGATCAGTTATATGAATATTACGCTGGGCACTGTGTTGTTTGCACAATATTTGACAAACAACAGTTTGAGAGCTGACATGGCTCTGACTGTTTATCATTACACTGACAGATTTGATTTGACTGAACTTTTTACAAGCAATTAAATGATGGACAAAGCAAGTTCAATGTACATTGCCATCCAGGGTTTGGATTTCAAACATATTCAATATGGCACAGCTCAAATGGCACAAATTATCATCCAAACAATTAAGCCTGTCTCTGATTTATCAGACGGGCAGACAGGCAGAGAAAATTAAAAAATACCATTCCAGTCTGTAAAGTGAGAGATGCAAATTCACTGACTGAAATAAGAAGCACTTCTGAACACACATACCGTCTGGGTAGTAATAATGTGCTTCTTCCGGACACCATAGAAGTGCGCCACACCTTTAATTGCCATATTGTTTGACTCTGTCGCACCTGATGTGAATATTACTTCAGAGGGCTCGCAACTGATTAGATCTGCAACTTGCTATACAAAGAGATACCAAAATACATTATGTTTTCATATACATCAAGTTCATTTTGATCTCTATTACACATCTTAATGCCCTACCACTTTTCTGCCTTTTGGCTGTCATGGTTGATTGTACTACCCACCAAAACTGCTATGCTGCCAAGACCCACTTTTGCAAAACAGCCACTACCCCTTACCCCCATTCTGTTCACTCTTACAATCACTCCTACATACTACCAGGTAAGTGAAATGTGTTGGATTGCTCTAGTCCCATGAGCTTTGTGAGGTAAGGCTGTAGGTTCCCAGTTCCCAAAGTTCCTCCTTTCTCCAACTCACTTGGAACATGAGTCTAGGCACTCTATCCAAAGCCACCATATGTCAGTAACTACCCACACTCATACTTACACAACACATGCTTTTAACAGGCTCTGAAATCAGTCAATACTCCACCTCCATGTACAGTTTTCTCCTGTCCAAAGCTGGTGCTGGAGAGTGATCACTGCACTGGGCAAAACAATACTGCACAAGCATACATATATTTTTGGACACTCAACATTTACACAGTGCTTGGGTGGCTGATGCTGCCAGATTCTGCAGCAGTTATGCGAGTAACCACTTGAGTTTATCAGTACGTCTTGAAATTTTTCATTGTTTATCAAATTCTCTTCCCCACATATGCAATTATTTTCAACCATACATAATGAAACCCAGGCTGGGAAAAACTGTGCTGCATGAAAGGTTAATGTATGGAACTTCCCTAAGACTTGTCTCTTGATCAAATACAAGGTCTGAGCCCCATGGTCTCCTATGCTTCCCATCTATGATTCTCAAAATGTTCTCATGGCAAGTTCAGTCAAGCCTGCTTTATATTATCAATAATGCAAATGGAAGTGCAAGTCCCTTTTACAGTTTGTCACAGCAACACCACTTCACCAGGTCAGTAAGTTCATAGGTACAAAACAAATAAGCTTCATCACCCCTCTCAAACATAATCTCCAAGTCATGCCTGCTGGGCACATTGGCCAGAAGGATCACTCCCTAAAGTTACAGCTACTAAAAGTTATAGCCAACTCATACAATGATCACAATCTCCCTTCTCCATGCAGCAATCCCAATATTTGCACAAGAATAATCCTCTAATTCCAAAGCCACAAAGCTTTAATTCTAAACAATGTGTTAACACAGCTTAATTAGCTAACTGGTAACTGGCTACTTGACTTGAACCTAGTTTGATATTACAGTTCTGTTTCTTTTTCATTTTATCACTCAATTCTAAAACCCATGTCCTAACTTCAACCTCTCTACTTAGAAAACTAACCCACATATTCATTTCCTACTTGCATGACATTACCAAGAGGTGAATAAGATTTCACATGAAACAAGTATAAAAATTAATTACTGTGAATAAACTGACTTCTTTCCTGCACTTCTAAAGTCTGCCATAGGATATGAAGGTCAGCTAATTTAATCTAGCTTAAATACTACATACTTCCCTGAAATTAATTTCAAAATTATACTTTAATTTCTAGCCGCATAATTTTTAAATATGAATAACATTTTCCTATAGACTACTTACTTTTCTTGCAGTTTCCATAGCCTCTTCACTCTCCCACCCATATGCATGAGTTCTAGAATGAGGATTGCCATGGTAATGTGTTAAGTATGGCAACATAGCATCCAGCACACGTGGATCCTGCACAAAGCAATGCCATAATAACCACAAGTTCAAATAACCCATTTTCTACTAATACACCCGTAACACAAGGGCCAAGTGAAGTATCAAAGAGTTACCTTACAAAACTGACATGACCACAACTGGATAGATTCACATTCTAGATCATTACAATAGGATTCCTAGGCCATAAGTATGTCACTGAACAGCCTCAAAGGTTCACATAAATGTTCACAAACAGCTGTTCCAAAACCATTCAGACTAATGGTACAGAGAAAAAATGCACTTCTAATTGAAGACACAAATAATCTAAAAGCACTCATTAACAGTCAACTCTACTGTAAAATGTGTTAAAATAAATATCACCTACTAACAATACAATGCAACTTAATACAGTAGAATTCCTCTAATCTGGCACCCATGGGACCAGACAGGTGCCAGATTACCAAATATTCCAGATTTTCGGACAGTACTATATTGACCTAAGTAAAAAAGGTAAATCAGTCCTGTTACAGGCCCGAGGTGCCCAGAGGGTTCCAGGAAATTAAGGTTCCCAGATTACGTGACAATGGTCCAGGATGGTGGTAAGGTTGTCAGCCTTACAAACCAGCTGCTTTTACTCCCAGGAAATACTCCTGGTACTCATTTTCTGTTAGAGGCTGAGTCGACCCCAGGGCCATAGTGTGATCAGAAGGATTATGTCAATGAAAAATTCCAATGACACCATCGGGAATTAAACCAGCGATCTTCCGATTTGTAGCACAGCATCTTAACCACTGTGCCACCGCGGTCTCCACTGACCTATGTACTTACAAGTAATTCTTTGTTACTGTCCTCAGAGAAGGTGCACTAGTGAGTTATTTTTATTTCATCATAAAAAGACTTACATTTTTAAATTATCATAAGTGCAGTCACATGTTTTTACCTCAGAACACATTGCTGTAAGCCACTTACACAACACCTTGCCTAACTGCACTAATTTAGACTCTTTCAATATCTGTCACTGGAAAAGTCCTCCACACTTTCACTTGATGCCATAAAAGATCACATTTGGTCCTTCTGTTTCTTTGTATTACAGACAGTTGACTATCCAATGTCATATAAGGCCATTAACATATTTCAGCTTTCTCCACTTAAAAGCCTCCTAATTATGTCACACTCCTGAGGAATCGAAGTTGGGTCCAAGTAACACAACCCTATGAACATCATGTATTCAATGTATTTACTAAAACATGTTTCGGTTGAGTTATACAGCTATCATCAGGTAGTTGTGCAAATTCGTAAAATGATAAGTATTAGGAACAGGCCTCCCCTTTACAGACAGTCAGCCAAAACATGTTGTAGTAATTGTAGTAAATATGATAAATACATGATATTCATAGTGTTGTGTTACTCAGACCCTGTAATCAGTATGGATTTGACAAACACAATGGGATCATCAAAGCTGTGTAATTCCTGTTGCCAACAGAACCTTGTTGACTTGTCTCTGGATTTGCTGAAGCCATTATAATAGCTCAATGGCTTCAGTAAAGTCCAGATAACCCAAGACTAAGCCATGGAATCAGTACCTGTACTGGAAGTTACAGACAGCAAACCTGCCAACCTTCGAACTACAATAGTCAAGTGCCAAAATATCAGAAGTGCCAGATTAGAGGAATTCTATTGTAATGGGATAAAATTTGAAACATGTATCCAAGGGGCGTTGTAATGGTCTGAATCTGTCATTTAATCTTGTCATGCATGTCAATATAATAAGTAAAATAATCAATCAGACCACAATAAATTAGTATGTACAATTTTTGTGAAGTTATAAACACTATTTACAACATGTAACCTTCACAGTCTTTGCTGACACAATAAAACAGCAGCAAACCAGAGTTAGTTGTCATATTGTCAGAGGTGCTAATATCTTAAAAATGACTGCATTAAAAATTCAATGGAGCAAAAATGTAAGTTACAAGCTTCTGCATGATACACACTGTGCTGCACTCTTGTGGAAAAAATGAGAAATATTTGCTGTGGTCTGTTCATTGATAAAATGAAGCACACACAGGGGGATACATTTCTTTTCATTTTATATAAATGAATATGTCAAACTCATAACATTATGAATGGGTACAACTTCATGAAGTGGCGATCTTGTTACTATTAAACATATCTCTAACATCTGACAAAGTCCTTAACAACCCTACCATTGGAGTTGTTGCCTGTGCATCCAAATATAATGGCCTACCATCAGTAGGAAGTTTCTTTTTGTAGTCAATAGGTTTCCTCTCCTTAGGAACACCTGAAAACAATGGGCATGAAATACAAGTTCAGTAAATTTCCAAAAACATTTCCATAAGAATACCAACTCCACACCAAACTGTATGTAACTGTATGCATCAGTTCAAAGAAGGAACTCCTATATTCTTATAATAAAACCAGCAAGATGCATTAATTTCTCAAATTTATTTTTGGAATAGAACTCTACATGTTTTGGACAGTTTCTCTGCCCATCATCAGGTGTCTAGCACTGTACACACAGCAATGGGTATAGGATAGACAGGTTAGGATGACTGCTTGCTAGCAAGCAGTCATCATAACCTGTATATCTTGTTGTGTGTACAGTGCTAGACACCTGATGATGGACAGAGAAACTGTCCAAAACATGTAGAGTTCTATTCCAAAAACAAATTTGAGAAATTAATGCATCTCGCTGGTTTTATTATAAGAATATATCATGAAGCACGGTCCTTTGAATGTCAAAAAAGGGAATTACTACTATGTGCTATATTACAAATTTATAATATTAGCCCATCTTTTCCTACTGTAAATCTCACATAGTGTTCTAGTAAAGCAATCATTACATACTGCTACGATATTATAAAAGTACCTTCAAAAAGTATTAATGACTCAGACTTATCACAAATGAACTGTCTTTCCACTTCTTGCCATTTCACAGCATAAAATAAAAAAAAAGAGATAAATATAAAGACTAAGGATGTTGCAAACATCTTGGAAAAAATGCATATACTGTATTGACAAATATACCAATTTCTTCTGTCTTTTGTCACAGTTGCAGGCAGCAAAATGGGGTGCCATGGGGTACAGTGGGTGATACACTGTACAGATCTTGTAATTTGTAAAACACAAATAATATGAGCAATGACTGACTTTCTAATTCATGTCTGTACTGCACATCCCTAAGTGCACAGCCTGTCTCACTAAAGTATGTAGTTCATTCAACAGTGGACTGGATGACACTGAATAATGAATAAGAAGAGATGTGAAAGAAAGCAATTGTGGCCTAATTAAAGTGCTATCCAGTATCCTGGAGAAATTCCTAAAAATTTGTCCCAAAAAATCTCAATTTAATTTTATACTCTACATATATAATTAGGTTCATATTTCACATCTGCAACACTGATGCTCTCACAATTCATTTTGCCTACTTTCATCCATAATGAAATATGGAATAATTTGTGTGGGGGCGGGGCGGGGGGAATCCATCTTGCAGAAATATCTATAAATTCATGCAGAAGTCTGTGTCAGAGATTACTAGACTCTACCTCTTGCACGCAAACATGTATTTTAATCAACAAACTTCCTTTTAAATAACCAAGAAAATTTCAAACAAATTCAGACATACAGAGCATTAATAGAAGAAATAAACACCATCTTCATACACCATGTACCAATTTTTCAAGTTGTCAGAAACATATAAACTATATGGGCATCAAAATACTCAGAGTTTAACCATGCAGACTGATAAGTCTGGTGAATCAAAATGACTTCATTTAGAGCAGCAGTCTGTTGAATTTCTGATATGTAAAAATGACTCATGCCTAACAGTAAAATGAATGTGGCGTAACACTTTAATATTGAATATGAAGTCACCATACACACACACACACACACACACACACACACATATATATATATATATATATACACACACACACACACACCACAAACTGCAGTTTTCATTCCATTTCATTAATTTATTTTCGATTTATCCATTTAAAGGTACAACTTAAGGATGTGCAAATAGTCAACATATGATGCCACAATGTATCTGCTAAACTACACCTGTCAAATTACAGAATATAATTTTAATAAGATGATTACATAATTAAATATTAGTTATAACATTACAACATAACAATCTGGAATATGTATTGTTTATTAGAATTAAAATACTCCTCTATAAAATAAAATATGTTAGAAAAAAGACACTTCTTTAAGGCCAATATAAAAACTCATATTTCATTTGCTACACATTTTATGTGAGTAGGAAGATGATTCAAAATTTTAATTTCTGTATTATAAGCTCCTTTTTTGGTATTTGGTTTAATTAGTAATGGTGATATGAAAATTATTAGCAGATATATTGTTGTGGTTATGGACTTCTACATTCTTTGTAAATAAATGTTTATTGTTCACCACATGCAATAAAAGTGAAAATATACATTGAAAATAGAAACGTAACATTTTCATTGTTTTAGACAGTTCTCTACATAAATCAGCTTTCTTAGAATTAGTTATAATTCTTAATTTTTGGGGGGCATTCTGAATATTTTAATACTTAGATTGACATTATCCCAAAAAATTATGCCATAGGATACAACAGAATGTACATAAGAAAAACATAGCATTCTTCAAGCTTCCCTTGACATTACTTTTACAGCTCTTACTACATAACATCCAGAGTTCAATATGGAAATTTATTGGTCAATATGATTATCCCAAGTTATGGTGTCATCAATCACTAAACCCAGAAACTTTGTATATGTAACATTAGCATTAGATTAATAAAGGTGTTAATATCTAACACCGTGTCAATGCAATTTTCAGTTCTAATTTCTAAATAATACGTTTTATTAAAGTTGAGCGACTGGACACTGACTCTAAACCAGAGATTACATCAGAGTTGTTGTGTTTAATGGTGTATGAAGTGTCCCTTGATTAGAGTTAGTTACTACATAATGCTAGTATCATCTGCAAAGAGCACTTTAGTGTCATTATACGTTATTGTGGGGTATATCATTAATATAAAGAAGAAAAAGTAACGGACCCAAGATCGAAACCTGCTGGTGACATCTCAATGCACGAAACATGTATGATTTTACACTGCATGTGAAATACTCATAACATTCACGTATCATATATTTTGTACTTCATGCCTAATTACATATCCTGTTGTCACGCTGATTAAATTTTTAATCTATGGAACGTATAACGTGTGCATGTCTGTACCTGCACTTATCGAATCTTTGTCGGCCCTTAACCTAAAAGTTCGGCACTTTAAAAAAATAACTACTTCGAAAATAAAAAATACAGCAAATATGCCGATTGCATTAATACCTTGTGGAGCTGTTGCATATTGGCGAGGATTAGTCGTGTGTCGATAACATTGCTGGTAAACTCCAAAAGTGCCAAAATCAATGGCTGCTCGCGAGTCTTTCCCCCCCCTGAACTTCAGCCCCAAAGCACACAGTGAGAAACGGATCATTGTAAAAACTGTAATGAGGTCTATTAATATGATGTACGATAAACGTACTTTACAAGCACCACCAACTAAACATTACGCATCAGATTTTCACAACACACTGCCACCCACGGATCTTAGATCAAACATACTGGTTTTCAACGCCCGTTAAGATCTTATGGTAACCACCACAGATCATCTTGTATGACGGTACCTCCACGTACACCATCACGGATTAAAGCTTCAGCTAAATAATTTCGTCGGACTAGTTGGT
>Ga0123353_10014753_pt1 | contig 11289 bp, 8 predicted proteins | sample TergutLab28metaG_3_FD_92763 | JGI IMG/M metagenome (GOLD analysis project Ga0123353, IMG submission 92763) | Labiotermes labralis P3 segment gut microbial communities from Petit-Saut dam, French Guiana - Lab288 P3 | ecosystem: Host-associated > Arthropoda: Insects > Digestive system > Gut ... | reverse complement strand
GAAAATTGTGCGCAAAAATATAATTGTTTTTTATATAAACAAAATATTTTTCAATTTTTTGGTGATTTTTTTTCACCATATTATTTTATATGCTTTTTATAAATTTTTCCTTTAATGTTATATCAATTATGAAATTCCTTATAAAAAAAGAAAAGATTCTTCCTTTCAGTCGGCTTCGGCTTTGCCGCTTGGCTTGCCAAGAATGACTTTCTTATTATGGAAATGAGACATAGGTACCGAAGGGAGGAATCTCCTCAAAAAGTACCTACTCGAAAAATTTTACTAATAAACTACCTTCCAACCCTTTCTCTCAGATATACTTTTGTCGCAATCATCTGTTCCGGGATTACCTGGTTGAGCAATTAATGAATATGAAAAAAACAATAACTTCTAAAAATAAAAAAACTATTTTTTTCATTTCTCTATTTAATTAATTGGTAAGAAAGTTCATTAATTATGTTTACGGTCTCTTCATCACCCACCATTCCTGAAAAAAAAGCTGCACTTTTTCCCTTATATGGAAATTGTTCAATAAGCGAAAGGTCAATTTTTACGATAATGTTTGCGCGAGAAAAAAAATTAGTTTCCAATCCAAATCCTTTGAATTCATCAATATGTTTTAATTTTTCTTCGTATCCAATAACAAGCGCTTGCAATACTCCTTTGAGACTCTCTTCGTTATTATTTTGTCTTTCAATCCGGCTTAGCAGACCTTCCAAAACAGAAATTTGTATAACAAACAAACCTTTACGAAAGTTGGGAATTGTATCATCCAAACAATATAAAGATTGGAATAATTCAGTATATCGTTGTATAAGATGAACCTCCGCATCCTTTCTCTTGTATAGTTCCCTAATTCCGTTAAAATCGCGAAATAATTTGACGAGTCCATCATTTGTCTTATTGAATGCGTAAAAATGCCCTATCGCCGGATAACGCAGACATATATCAGTCAGTTCTTCGGTTGATAAGGAATACAGGATTTCTTCAGGAATTTGACAGGCGTTTATCCTTCCTGCATAATTTTGGAGTTTCCATTCATCCATTCCGGGTTTTATAGGGTAATCCCATACGCCCTCTTTTACAGGTAATTTCCATGGCAAAAACTGAGCGTTTGCAATAATGACAAACAAACAAAAATTTATTAAAAAAACTATTTTTTTCATTTTATATCTCCTCTTATTTCGTTAATATCATCTGTTTCGCCTCACTTGTTTTCCCATCTCCTATTAACAGATACGTATAAATACCTGAAGATAAAGCGCCAGCTTCTATCATTATTTCAACCTCGTCGCGAATTGTGCGCAAAAATATAATTGGTTTTTATATAAACAAAATATTTTTCAATTTTTTTGTGATTTTTTTTCATCGAAAAATGAATTTATTTCAGGATTGGTAAAAAGAATCTCTCGCAAATAGTGTGCCGTCAGGAACGCAATATTTTCCTTTTTATCGTGTCCCTAACGGGACACCTCTGCACAACGGAGATACGTTTTTTGCCAATATTTTGTCCCTACGGGACAATCGTTTACCGAAATAATGAAACTTTATTCATCTTTTAAACGTTCAACAATTTTAATTTTTATAAATTGAATACAAATGTATAAATTAGCAATATTTTTTTGTTTATTAGGAGTTTTCAATATTTCTGCCCAACAAATTTCCGAATATATTTCTTCGGATTTATATACTGTTCAACTGCACCGTAATGGATGGGATCTCTCCTATCCTCTCATTCAATTGAATAATGATCAGCAACTTAAATTGTCGTTTGATGAATTGAATAGTGGCGTAAAAAATTATTATTATTCCATAACACTATGTGATATGAACTGGAAAGAATCGAACCTGTTACGAACTGAATATTACGATGGTACTCCTTTTATCCCAATTCTTGACTATTCATATTCATTTAATACGACTTTTGATTATGTGCATTATAATTTAGTATTTCCCGATAACGGGAATAATATACTTATATCCGGGAACTATATAATAAAGGTATTTGAAAATTTTGACGAGGATAAACCTGTTTTAATAAAAAAATTTATGGTCGTTGAACCTGTGGCTGCAATCAAGGCTCATATAAGACAAACGCTTCAATCTTCAATTAGGGCTTCTCATCAGGAAATAAGGTTTGAAGTTGAGCATCCTTCATTTAACATCCGTAATCCGATTGATGAAGTTACGGCAACAATTATCCAAAATGGACGGACTGATAATATGATAACAGGTTTGCGACCGTTATTTTTCAGAAACGGCTTTATGGATTTTAATTATGTACGTGAAATACAGATGGAAGGGGGCAATGAATTTCGTCATATAGATTTGCGGAGTTCGCGTTTTATGGTTGATAATATAAGTGAATTTAAGTTTTTTAACCCGTTTTATCATGTAAAATTAAAAACTGACTATTCAAGAAAAACAACGCCATATCGGTTTGAGCGCGACTTAAATGGGCGTTATATTGTGGAAGTTCGTGAATATGATAATAATAATATAGAAGCGGATTATTTTTTCGTTCATTTCCGTTTAAAACAAGATTTTGCAGAACCTTTTGAAAAAGTATATATCAGCGGTAATCTTACCCATTGGCTTCAAAATCAGTACTCTGAAATGACTTATAATCCTTTTGAAAAAGTTTATGAACATACGCTTTTGTTAAAACAGGGTTTTTATAATTACCATTATTTGTTAGTGAATGAAGGTGAAACCAAAGGAACACTCTATGATTTTGAAGGTAATTTTGAGCAGACAGAAAATGAATATTTGATTTTGATATATTATAAAGGTTTAAGCGACAGATGTCATCGGTTGATTGGGGCGGAGACGTTTAGCTCTATTGTGACCTAACCAAGCGCTTTAACCAAAAACTCCCCCGTATAACTTTTTGTACATTTTGAGACCTCTTCAGGTGTTCCTGAAATAACTATTTCTCCTCCTTTTTGACCGCCTTCCGGTCCGATGTCTATGATATAGTCGGCTGTTTTTATAACATCCATATTGTGTTCAATAACAATGACGGTATTTCCGCGATCAACTAATCGATTCAAGACGTCGAGTAACAGGCGGATATCTTCAAAATGAAGTCCTGTAGTTGGTTCATCTAGAATATAAACAGTTTTTCCGGTATCTTTTTTGGCAAGTTCGGAAGAGAGTTTTACGCGTTGCGATTCACCTCCGGATAGAGTTGTTGATGATTGTCCCAATTTGATATAATCCAATCCGACTTGTTGAAGCATTTTCAGTTTTATTACTATTGAAGGTATATGTTCAAAAAATGTAACTGCCTGACCTATTGTCATATTAAGCACGTCGCTGATTGATTTTCCTTTATAACGTACCTCCAAAGTTTCTCTGTTATACCGTTTTCCTCCACAGTCGGGACATTCGACTAAAACATCAGGCATGAAATTCATTTCAATCACCTGAGCGCCACCTCCTTTGCATGTTTCGCAACGACCGCCCGGCACATTGAATGAAAATCGGCCTGCAGTATAATTTCTGATTTTTGCTTCCGGTAATTCGGCAAAAATCTTTCTTATTTCATCAAATAGTTTGGTATATGTAGCAGGATTTGAGCGCGGTGTCCGTCCTATTGGGGATTGATCAACATCAACCACTTTATCAATATTCTCCAATCCGGTTATCTTATTGTATGGAAGCGGCTTTTTAATTGATTTGTAAATATATTGATTCAAAATAGGATAAAGAGTATTGTTCATTAATGTGGACTTGCCACTTCCGGAAACGCCTGTGATACAAATAAATGTACCTAACGGAATCGTAACATCAATATTTTTCAGATTATTACCGGTAGCGCCTTTAAGATTAATAGATAAACCACAACCTTTACGTCTCTTTTTGGGGATATCAATTTTCTTACGAAAACTAAGATAATCACCTGTTAGAGTGTTTGTTTTCATAATATCATCCGGAGTTCCCTGAGCAGATATTTCGCCTCCAAAAATTCCGGCATAAGGTCCCATGTCAATAATATGGTCGGCTTCAAGCATTGTATCGCGGTCATGTTCTACTACGATTACTGAATTACAAGCATCACGGAGATGTTTCAGAGATTCTATTAAAAGATGATTATCACGTTGATGTAACCCAACGCTTGGTTCATCAAGAATATAAAGAACATTGACCAATTGTGACCCAATTTGCGTTGCAAGTCTGATTCGCTGACTTTCGCCACCCGAAAGCGTTGAAGAACCCCGCCCTAATGAAAGATAACTTAATCCAACATCAATCATAAACCCAAGACGATTGCGCAACTCTTTCACAATTTCAGTTGCAATAGCGCTCTGTTTGGTTGACAATCGCTGTTCGATATTCATAAACCATTGATACAGAACCTCAACATCCATCTTTGTAAGGTCGGCAATATTTTTACCATCAATAAAAAAATGAAGGGCTTCTCTGTTAAGCCGACTTCCTTTACATTCGGGGCATGACGCTTCTCTGATATATTTGGTTGTCCATTCACGCGCTTTTTCTGTAAAGTATTCGTTGTTATTTAAACCCAAAATGTATTTAATAACTCCGTTAAAACCGGGGAATGGATTTGTTTTTTCATCAACATCTTCATTATCAGAGGTTGAGGAATCTTTTGAACCATATAAAATGAAATTAAGAGCTTCTTCAGGTATATCTTCTATAGGGGTTTTCAGGGTAAAATTGAATTTTTCGGCAACCCATCCAAGTTGCAGGAAAATAACTGCTTTCCCGAATCCCCCCAAAGGTTCTATTCCGCCATCATAAATGCTCAATTTCGGATTAGGAATAAGTTTATCAATTTCCACTTCGTCAAAAGTTCCCAAACCATTGCATTTGGGACAAGCGCCATGCGGAGAATTGAATGAAAAATTGTGAGGCGCCGGCTCTCCATAAGAAATTCCTGTAGTTGGACACATCAGCGACCTGCTAAAAAAACGCGGCTTATCAGAATCTTTTTCTAAAATCATAATAACGTTTTTTCCTTGTTTCATAGCTACTTGCACTGATTCTTCAAGTCTTTTTCGATCTTTTTCACTGACAGTCAGTTTATCAATAATAATTTCAATGTTATGATTTTTATACCGATCGAGTTTCATATTGTACTTTATTTGCTCAATCTCGCCGTCAATTCTTACGTTCAGGAATCCCTTTTTCTGAATCTGGTCGAAAAGATCTTTATAGTGTCCTTTACGCCCTCTAACTATTGGAGACAGGATATAGATGTTTTTTCCTTCATAATCGGAAAAAATAAGGTCAATGATTTTATTATCAGAATATTTAACCATTTTCTCTCCTGTGTTGTACGAGTATGCTTCTCCGGCTCTGGCATACAGTAAACGCAGAAAATCATATATTTCGGTGATTGTACCGACGGTTGAGCGGGGGTTTTTTCCGGTTGTTTTTTGTTCAATGGAGATTACAGGGCTTAAACCGGTTATTTTGTCAACGTCCGGACGCTCCATAGTACCGATATATTGCCTTGCATAAGCGGAAAATGTTTCGATATAACGGCGTTGTCCTTCGGCATGGATAGTATCAAAAGCAAGAGACGATTTTCCGCTTCCACTTAAACCAGTTATTACAACAAATTTATTTCGGGGTATAGTAACATCAATATTTTTAAGATTATGAACTCTCGCTCCTATTATCTCAATCTCCTCGTTTTCAATAATTTGAGGCGCTTCTTCTAATATTATTTTTTTTTTCTTGAATAAGAACATGTAAAAAATTTTGGGGCGCAAAGATAATTAATTGGGTTGAAAGTTAATGAAATTTAAATTTATTTATAACTTCATTCTTTTATCTGTCAAACTAATCCCATTTATTTTCCTGAATAAATCAAGTGCATAAATATCTGTCATACCTGATACAAAATCAATTACGGTTTGAATTTGCTGATAAGGAGGCGCGTCTTTCGGTACTTTATATTGCTCAGGAATAAATGGAAGCAGTAATTCAGAATAATAATCTTTTGGATTCAGAACTGCGCGAATAAACTCTGATAATAAGGAGTTTATAATTTTAAACCCCGTAATTTCAATTTCAACAACCGATTGATGTCTGTATATTCTTGTGAGTCCGGTTTCTATACATTTTTCCATAGCAGAATTGGGTGCGCCTTCCAACATACTAATTAAAGGTTGATTAAATTCTCCTTCCAGAATGGCGTCATGGTTCTTCTGAAAAATTTTAGAACATAAATCAATCAAAAGTCCGATAATTTTTGACCTTAAATATGATATCATTTCATTGACGTCAGTAAGTTGTTCTTTTTTAATTCTATCTAAACGAACTTTTTGTTCTTTTTTACTGAAAAAGTTCAAAAACAGGTTTAAAGTTTCTTCGGTAGATAAAATTCCAAGTTTATGAGCGTCTTCAATATCCATAATCTGATAACAAATATCATCTGCTGCTTCAACAAGAAAAACAAGCGGATGACGATTGAAAACTTCCGGTAGTCCGCTTTTTTCGCTAATCCCGAGTTTATTAGCAATTTCATGAAACATTTCTTTTTCGGTCAGGAAAAAACCATATTTTTTCATGCCTTTGACGTCCGAAGAATAAGGATATTTGATAATTGAAGCCACTGTTGTGTAAGTCAAAGCAAAACCGCCGCTTCTTCTACCTGCAAATTGATGTGTAAGTAGTCTGAAAGCGTTTGCGTTTCCTTCAAAATTTTTAAAATCATTCCATACTCCCTGATTATCAACAATATTTTCATACTGTTTCCCTGTTCCTGTTTCAAAAAACATTGAAATTGCCTTTTCACCACTATGTCCAAAAGGAGGATTGCCCATATCGTGGGCTAAGCAAGCTGCAGCCGTAACCGAACCAAGTTCTTCAACGAGGTGAGTTCTGGTTTTCTTTTTTTCAATTAAAAAACGGCTTGCATTATTGCCTAACGAACGTCCTGCGCTGGCAACTTCTAAACTGTGAGTAAGCCTGTTATGAACGAAAATGCTTCCAGGAAGCGGAAATACCTGCGTTTTATCCTGCATTCTTCGAAATGGAGATGAAAATATCAAGCGGTCGTAATCGCGCTGAAATTGGGTACGGTCATCATACTCTGTTTTTCCATACCCTGTTCTTTTTGTTGAAAGTAATTTTGTCCAATCCATATTTTCCCTTGTTTTCTTGTAACTAATAAATTGTTGTTGCAAACCTTTTCATTTCTTTTGCATAGATTTTTGCCTTATTATCAGTACATTTATTTAAAATATTCCAAAAATTTTCTCTATGATTTTTTTCTTTAGTATGGCACAATTCGTGTAAAATTACATAATCAATCAGATAATCAGACATTCGCATCAAATGAAGATTCAAATTGATGTTATTTATTGATGAACAACTTCCCCAGCGAGTTTTCAAATTTTTTATAAAGACTTTTTTATAACTAAAACCATATTGATTGGCAAGATATAAAACTCTGGGCGGTAATGTTTTTTTGGCTTCCAGCCGTAACGCTTGTTCGATACCAAACCTAATAGATTCCTGTACTGACGCATTAGCAACAGGCACATTTTCAGGATAATAAATGCTTAATAATCCATTTTTCAACTTTATTTTTACATCAGATTCCGAATGTTTTTGAATTTGTAACACAAAACTTTTAGTCTTAAAATCTGTATTTTCATCAAAAATAGTCAATTGATTTTCTCTTTTTTGAATCTTTTCCTGTGCTTTAATAATCCAATCCTTTTTAAGCTTTACATATTCAAGCGCTCTTTTCATGCTACATCTTGAAGGGTAAATGACTTCAATACTTGTAAAGGGTTTAAGTTTGATACTTATACCTTTACAGTTTTTTGACGATTTGAATAAAATTATGCCAATGTCTTGAATTTCAATTGTGTCTATTTTTGGTTGCTTCACTTTATTTTGGTTGTTTTGAGATACAAAAGTAGTAAAAAATTAAAAATATGACATAACTATTGTAAACCTATATTGATTTTTTATTCAAATAATCTACCTTTGCAGCACAAATTAAATTGTCTTTTATGTCAATATCAGTTTCTAACATATCACACTTTTACGGAAAACAGCAGGCATTGAAAGATGTATCTTTCGACATTAAAAGCGGCGAAGTTGTAGGTTTTTTAGGACCTAACGGCGCAGGTAAATCAACTATGATGAAAATTTTAACAGGGTATTTGCAGCCCGCCACCGGTAATGTAATTGTTGCAGGTGAGCATGTTTCAGATAATAAAATTTCATTTCGGCGTAAGATAGGCTATCTGCCGGAACAAAATCCACTTTATTTGGATATGTATGTTTCTGAGTATTTGGATTTTATGGCGTCTATTTATAAGTTGAAAAACAAAAAGGAAAGAATAGCCGAAATGATTGAATGTACAGGATTACTCCCCGAAAAACATAAAAAAATTGGAGCGCTTTCTAAAGGTTATCGTCAGCGGGTCGGATTGGCGCAAGCGCTGCTACCTGACCCCGAAGTCTTAATTCTTGACGAACCCACAACAGGACTTGACCCTAATCAAATAGTTGATATTCGTTCTTTAATTAAAAATTTGGGACAATCTAAAACTATTTTACTTTCAACTCATATTATGCAGGAAGTCAAAGCAATATGTGAGCGTGTTATTATCATTCATTCGGGTTCTATTGTTGCCGATAAACAGTCGAATGAGCTTGAATCTCTGAATATTAGCGGTGAAACTATTATAGAAGTCGAATTTGACAAACCAATAATTCCTGAAAAATTTTTGGCAATCCCAAATATCAAAAGTATTGAAAAAAATGGAGATACTGCCTATATTGTCCATGCTGCTTCAGAACATGATGTCAGACCTTTAATATTCCGTTTTGCAGTGGAAAATAATATTATACTGCTTTCTATGGTTACTAAGCAACAATCATTAGAAGAAGTGTTTAGAGCATTGACTGTTATGAATTTAGAATGATTTTTGATGGTCATAGAATCAAAATTCCCCTCTTGCCTTTATTTCCAAATATTTATTAATTGTATTTACAGTTAAATTGTTGGGATTTGCAAGTATGGAAAGTATATTTCGCTGTTGAAGTTTATTGATAATCATTCTTTTTTCATGTGATAATTTTTCGGATATTACTGATTCATAAAATTCTTCTTTTGTTTTAGGTTGTTTTTTTAAGATTTCTTCTAATTCAGTGTTTTCAAAAAATATTACAACAACTATGTGACGTTTTGCCATCATTGATAAATAGTTCAATTGCCGCTGCATTGCCGGAACCGAATCAAAATTAGTAAAAACAAGTAATAAACTCCTATTGCTAATATGCTGAACTACACACTGATACAAAGCAGAGAAATCACTTTCCATAAAAGAGGTTGATTGGGCATATAAAGCCTCCTGAATACGTTGCATTTGCCCTGATTGCCTTGACGTGGAAATAAAAGTATCCATCTGTTTTTCAAAAGTCAGCAGACCAACCTTATCGCCTTTTAACATAGCAACATAAGATAATGCCAAAGTTGAATTGATGGAATAATCTAACAAAGTCATTCCATTGGAAGCAGATTGCATTGTTCTTCCCTTATCTATCAGGCAATAAACATTTTGCGCTCGCTCTTGCTGAAAAACATTAGTCATCAATTTACTTCTTCTTGCGGTTGCTTTCCAGTTAATTACCCTATAATCATCACCTTTGACATATTCTTTGATATGGTCGGGCTCTAAATGCTGACCGATTTTTCTGATGCGTTTATTTCCCTGTTCTTTCAATTTTTGCGAGGCTGCCTGTAATTCATACTGTTTCAGATAGATATAAGATGGGTAAACTTTTACTTCGCAGGGAAAACCCGTTTTGAAACGTCTGCTTATGAACCCTAATTTCACTGATACAAAAACATTTATCATCCCAAATTTATAAATTCCCCGCGTTACAGGTCGAAGTGAATATTTTAAGATTTTATCTTCTTTTCCGTTCATTTTTAAGTGAAAAAGCAAGTCCCTAATCTGAAAAATATCGGGAATCTCATCTATTATCTGCAATGAAACAGGGAAATTATAATTATTTGATAAATGGAGTTTCACTTCATTCTCATCGCCATTTGAAAAACGTTCCGCACATTGGCGGATACAGTCAATTGGCTTTTTACCTGCCGAAAAGTATAATAAATAAACTTCATACCCGCACAAAACAAGCAATATTAACATAAAAAGTTGCGCCAGGTTGAACATAAATATATTTACGTACCCTGTTATAAAACAAAGTATTATGAAAATAATGGCAATATAGAGGCGTTTTTGAATAAACATATCTATTTTGGCACCTCAATTTTTTCAATAATCCGTTTACATACTACCGCTGCAGAATATCCTTCCATTTCAGTTTCAGGAGATAATATCAGGCGATGTTGCAAAACGGGAACTGCTATGAATTTAATATCATCAGGCGTAACAAAGTCTCTTCCCTGCAACAATGCATAACTTTTTGAAGCATTGAGTAAAGCAACCGAAGCCCGCGGAGAAGCTCCAAGATAAATCGCTGAACTTTTGCGTGTTGCCGTGATAATCCCCGAAATATATTTTAGCAAACTTTCTTCAACGTAAACTTCTGATACTAAATTTCTAAAGGCTATTATCTCTTCTTTTGAGATTATCGGATTTATATTAATTAAGTTTGCAAGTTCTTTGTTTTCATTATGACGCTTCAAAATTGTCAATTCTTCATCGGGCTGCGGGTAATCAATAGTTATTTTCATTAAGAAACGGTCTAATTGCGCTTCCGGAAGTCTGTATGTACCTTCCTGTTCTATAGGGTTTTGCGTGGCAATAATAATGCATAAATCATTCATTTTGCGGGTAAATCCTTCGACTGTAATTTGGCGTTCTTCCATTACTTCAAATAATGCGGCTTGCGTTTTGGCAGGCGCACGGTTTATTTCGTCTATTAAGATCAATTCTGCAAAAATTGGTCCTTTATGAAACTCAAATTCAGTCGTTTTCACATTAAAGACAGACGTTCCCAATACATCAGAAGGCATCAGGTCAGGAGTGAACTGAATGCGCGAATATTGGGCGTCAATAAGTTTTGCCGTTAGTTTTGCCAATAAAGTTTTTGCAACCCCGGGGACGCCTTCAATCAGGACGTGTCCGTCTGCTAATAACGCTGTCAGTATTAAAACTACCGCATCATCCTGCCCCACAACAATTGAGGCTATCTGATTTTTTATTTTTTCCACCTTTGAGGAGAAATCTGTTAAGTCTATTCTGGGTTTTAAATCTTCCATTTTTATTTGTTTTTAAGACGCAAAGGTAGAATTAATTTTTAAATTTATCAAAATTT
>Ga0123353_10014752_pt1 | contig 11289 bp, 6 predicted proteins | sample TergutLab28metaG_3_FD_92763 | JGI IMG/M metagenome (GOLD analysis project Ga0123353, IMG submission 92763) | Labiotermes labralis P3 segment gut microbial communities from Petit-Saut dam, French Guiana - Lab288 P3 | ecosystem: Host-associated > Arthropoda: Insects > Digestive system > Gut ... | reverse complement strand
TATTCAGGTGATCAAATCTATACGAATGAGATGGACGGAGCATTTAGCATGCATGGGGATAGGAGACTTGTATCCAGGGTTTTTGGTGGTGAAACTTGAGGGAAAGAGAACACTTGGAAGACCCAGGCGTAGATGGGAGGATAATAATAAGATGGATCTTCAAGAAGTGGAAGGTGGAAGCATGGACTGAATTGATCTGGCTCAGGATGGGAAGAGTTGGCGGATTCTTGTAAATACGGTAATGATCCTTCGGGTTTCATTAAATGAGGGAATTTCTTGACTATCTAAGAACCAGTTAGCTGCTCAAGAACGAATCTGCTCCACGGGGAAAGTGAGGTTCATGCATTGCGCTGTGTTTATTCGGTAAAAATGATTTCGAAAATCCAGTTACCACAGTTCTGAATAAGTGCAATGCAAAGATATCATTACGAATTTGCAGGAAATATGACTACATATTTCGGACAAAATTACGTACTATCATTTCCATTGCAGAAGTATTTCTAGTTCCAAACTCACTGAATGTAGCGCATTTAAAATACACACATCAGCAATTTAATTCTTTAGGAATCAAAACACCTCATTTTTACCTTCCAATAAATAATGAAATTTTATGAACCCATAGGGCGCTACTCATCCATTCTAATTTGGATAATAATACGTTGCAATAATGTGTAAGAACACAGAATAAAACATGAAACCTTTCAAAGAATTAAGACGAAAATCAAGGGCGCACAATTTGTCCAAACATTTTAGGCTTCACCTCAAAATTCTAGGCGCCAGAAGAATTACATGAAGAAATTTCCGCACTGAGGACCAATAAATATTAGGCCCCAGCGTACGAAGTTTATTCGTCTCTGGACATGAAGTCAGAGATTTTTAAATTCATGACCTATATAATTAAATTAAATCAAATTGTCTTTTTCTTATAGTAAATACACCGTCATGTGTTTGCAGTTTACAGTCCAATGTAGAAACAACAGATTATGTATTAGTGAGAAGAACACTTTTTGCTCCTGCCAGGTGAATATAAGCTACATGGGCGCCTTATCTGTTAAGGTTTCAGGACTAGAGTTATGTCCCAGGTATTTTTTGGAACTATTAATTTTCTGATTAAAAATTTCGTTGCAGATAAGTACATTCTTTAAAATCCTATTAATAAAATCATTTCAAATTCAAATACGACGGAACTCTTAAGCGCTGCGTAAATCAGATCGGACTGCGCCCATCTGTTTCCTGGCGCGCTAGCTTCCGCACAGCTAGTTCCAGTGGCTGGGAGAGTCACAGGCGGTCCGAGAGCGGCTCGAGAGCGGCCCGAGAGCGGCTCGAGAGCGGCCCGAGAGCGGCTCGAGAGCGGTCCGAGAGCGGCTCGAGAGCGGCCCGAGAGCGGCTCGAGAGCGGCCCGAGCACAGCCCAGAAGTTTTTTCAAAGAGGACTTAATATGTCCGTGTAACTTATGTTTCAAATGCTGGCAAATATACTAACACATTTGCCTAGCTGTTTTGGGAGCTATATATGCCAATGTTTTAACTTCAGGAGTTGAAATTTTAAGAAAAAAATAATCAAGAACGACGTGAAGTGTGTAGAGGAAATAACTTTTCCATAATTACCTTGCAGATTAATACTGCCATATACGGTAATGCAAGTGGTAGATTTGTTCTACTGAAAGACACACCCGGCGTTGTTTTCAGCGTTTGTCGTTTGCAGGTAACACGCTTGTTAGGAACTGAAGAGACAGGTTGAAAGGATTTAGATGAGAAATTTATCAAACTTTTAGACTGTGCCAGACACCTCTAGAAAGAGACTGGTCTTGCTGTATTTGGGATAGTAAATATTAATTTTAAGTCAGAGCTAATCGAGACCCCACACACAAAAAAAATTTAAAAAAGCAACGAGAAAATAAAGAATGAGATAGGCACTGTAAGTATAACGCAATATTGAGGCACGTTTCAGTAACGATTGTAGCCGTGGGAAAGCAATAATTAATGCATTTTCTGTTTGTGAGTCTGTATCCTTAGTTATCCGGCATGAGAAGCCCATATGCGTATCGTATTATCAAATGTGGCGTATCTTATCTACTATACGTTTCCACATTATCACACAAACTGCAAGATTTTTATAAAAGTTAATCAATATAAACAGGTGTTTTAAATTTCTTTACAAGTTTCGTGTGAAATGTTTTTCATTCTACAAAGTATCCAGCGAGATATTACATAAATGTGTAGAGCATTATGTAAAGTAGCCATTATTCTTGTGGGATGTTAATTGAACTTGGATTTTCTCTAGAGATTTTCAAGAAACTCAAATACAAAATTTTCATGAACATCCATGTAGTCGAAGACAGACAGACGGACATAGAGACAGATATACAAACGTGAAAAATCTATTAGTCGCTCTTCGTGATTTCGCAGACGGTTTTTAAAGCCGAGAAATTCTCTCAAAATTATTGACTGTCTACAGTATTGTGGAAAAATTGAGCTCCCTTACGTGGTCATAACAAGATCTTGCAGTAACCATATCATAGCTTCTTCGGGTGATGCTGAAATTTGCTGTAGGTTTGGATGACTTCGTAAAACCCATTTATTGAACTCCACAAATATTGGGGGAAATTCCGAGATTATCCAAAGTGGACTATTAGACTGTATCTTTGAAGTGTCAAGATGAAATATGTATTGAAATTAAACAAGCCAAATTCTTCGCTGTAAATCAGATGACCAATAACGTTTCGGACAGCATAACATCAAGTTATTTTCTTCTGTCATAATCAGAAGGTGCAGTGCATGAAGGAAGCTGCGATTCTTTAATTCGTAACTTCGAAGTGTTTAAGGACTAGTAGAGTGTACTTTAGAGAAATTAAAGCGCAATTTTGTTGGTGAACAAAAACACTCTCGATCAAAAGTACTACGATGCAGCTACAATGAGCTGCTAAGAAGGAAGTGTACAGGCAATCATTAGAAAAATCAAAACAGTGTGCAAATTTTGTGCACTGCACTGCAAAGTAATGAAATTTAATTATGGAAAATAAATCACCACAGTATACACTAGCTCCCATTTTTTCAGGGTTGATCTAATACCTGAATTTCTTGTTAGACCACGCTCACTATGAGCCGTACTGAATAGTGTTTCTAAACGGATCCCTCAAGGATCACATCATGAAAGGGATATTAATAACCGGCTAGGTAATTCTGTTTATAAGAACTAAAGTGTTATAAAGGCTTAAAATTAACAGGATTCAGGTAAGGATACAAAGAGCTAGAGAATTTCTCTGTAAGAAGAACGAAGAAAATTCAAAATTTGGCTCGCATGTTTCAGTTACATATGCCTCATGTCCGTAATTTTTGCAACAGACGCATGATCGTAATGCGTATTTCACTCGCATTTATTTTGCAGTTAATTAGCTTCTTAAGGCGATCACCAGAGAGGGAAACAATGTTCCTTTAACATTTCAACAACAAAGAAACTCTTTTCGTACGAAGAAAGGAAGGGGATTACTCTGAATCTTGTCTCTGGAAACGAAGCGTGCGATAATGTACCAGTCAGGAGAAAGAGTTTTGCTACTTCTTCACACATATTATGAGCAAAATTGTTTTCCACGTCTCTTTCCCAATAAAATGCAACCTAACCTAACCTAACCTAACCTAACCTAACCTAACCTAACCTAACCTAACCTAACCTTACGTAACCTTCCATCGAATTTAAAGAAAGTATTCGGGCTTACAGTTTCCTGTGTGAAGAAAGGCTCAACACTGAAATGTTTATTTTTTACAAACGCAAGAAATCTTTCAGTTTCACAGGACATACAAACATGTACTACAACGTGCTGCACGCTGGAATTCTTGACAGCTGTACAGAAGTGTTGACTCCTCTCTTCCAGGCAATAGTGACTATTGCCAACATTGCGGTTGAGCCATACGAAGTGCTTCTATATTGTGCACAAGGCGAAGAGTTTTCTTAAGGAGCACAACGTGGCAAGACCGTCTTTCTGCTTTGGCCATATTAAGTAAAGGAACAAACATTGAGAGTATTATGAACTTCAATGATAAAGTGATAAATCTGTCACTCGTAAAGAAATGTGAATGGGAACTTTGTGCAAATACAATAGTAAATGAAGTAATAAATCAGGAAATTGAATTTTTATGATGGGTTTTATTTAGATTAAAAGACTCTTGCACATAATTATGAGCTTTTTACTGAAAATTTAAAAATGTGCCTTGTCTTATCGTAGCGTAGAAGTAAATAATATTGGAAATAAAATGACGTTTTTCTAAATAATCACGTAACAAACCTAGCCCCAGCCAAATCACAATAAAAGCTAATGAGCCGTCACTGATACACAACAATTTCAGGTATCTGAAATAAGTTATGCTTCCTGCATGTGCTTGTGTTAATAACTGGTTGTAACTAATCTGCAGCACAACTGGCTGATAGTGAGATGATGGGTAAGGGGGGAGTGTTTGGGACTATGTGACAGCTGCTAGGCAGGCCAGTTACCTGTTTCAGTTCTGGGATTTTCCCCACATCAAATAGAGTTCATCAAATATTTTGTATACGTACAGAGAATATACTGTTCGCTCATACACACAAAAAACACACGCATACGTAAATAAATGAAGATACATGCATGCATTCATACATACATACAAGCATATATATGTACATACATACATACATGCATGTATACGTACAAACATGCATGCATACGTACATACATACATACACATAGATACATACACACAGAGATATATACATACATACATATACACGTACAAACATGCATACATACATACATGCATACAAACATGCATGCATACATACATACATACATGCATACATACATACATACACACATAAACACATACATACATACATACATACATACATACATACATACATACAAACATGCATACATACATACACATATACACACATACACACGCACATACATACACACATACACACACATACATACAAACATTACATACATACATTACATATAATTACACTTGCCACGGATCCAAGGTTTAGACAGGGTGACAGCAGGGTGTGCAACATTCAAGATACTGAAACATACACAACAAAATGTCATTAAATTGTTATACATATCTCGCTTACAGTACCCAAATATTACAGTTAATCCCACTGTAAACTCTTGATATTAAAATTATGAATCTTTCACACATTAGAATTTTATCTTCAGAGTAACGGGAAAGTGATCCCTTAAAGCTACTTTCTTCATAACTGTGAGTCTACATGACCGAATATTGAGTACTTCCATCCACTGAAATTACGTAGGTTTTTGCAAATATGAAATTTTGGCAGTTGGTCCATAAAATGATAGTTATTCTTTGTTTCGTTATATGTGAGTCTGATTTTTAAGATTGTTTTTGTTATTTACAAAGCCATTTATTACTACTAAATTGAAGAAGAAAAGTTTGTAAGCTGTTAAGACGTACATCTACATTAATTTTTACATTTTGTGTCAAACGTAAATGTTTAAAATGGAATGCAGTTTTAATATGTTTTACTATAAGCAGAAATACCGCCACTCCCATACTACACTATTACATTTTCTGGGTCCTTGAATGATTTCTTCTTTAAAAGAAACTTAAGATTGTGTTCGCTGGTTGTACATTTCCGTTCAAGTTTAGGTACTTTTTTCATTTTATCCATGAATTGTGACGTCAGTCTAATGTAATGATATTTTTATCTTTCTTTGTAACTTCATTCAGCTCTACAATACTTAATGGAATAATGTTTAATTCTGGATCATTACTGTCCATGTTGAAGACATATTTACTACTTTCCTGTTGACAAGAAAATTTTTATAATTTCTAATCCAGTTATTTCTTCTTTGCCCTTACTGCTAAATGTAGCAGGAAGCTTGGCTTAAAAACACTTGCAAGGTACACAAATATTTATAAAATTCATTGTGGTTGTTACATTCATTAAAAAAGACTTGGTGTATTTCGTTTTATAGAAATATCTGAACTTTCGTAATTGTTTTGTTATTTTATTTCTGTTTCACTCTCTTAAAGGTGTTATATGTTTCTGCATAAATACTATTAAACATAAGAATGTGGATAACATGGTCCCGTAGACCATGTGTTATGGGAGGTGTTAATGAAAAATTCGGTTTTATATTAGATACAAAAACATCGTCGAGTTTAGTAAAGTTGTCTCTTCTATATCTTCTTACAGAATTTAATTTATGTGACAAATTATATCTTATTTATATTGAGATTAGCTGATTTCATCGGTACTTTCCACTCATGTCACTACTCATTACGAGCCCAGGTTTTTAATTATACTGATAATTTCCGGTACCACTGATTACTACATTCTGAAGGAGCTGTACACAAACTTAACAATTAACTTTCATGTTCTAATTTAGAACCGAAATGTAAAAATTTCAAAAACTTTTTCTTTATTGTAATATCACAATTTTTGTGGAATTCTGATAGTCCCTAAAGAATGTACGTCCTTCTTCTGCAGGTTTTGTCTGCATAAGCTTGTTTTGTAATTTATACATAATCATTGCGAGATCCTGATTTATTTGCATTACATGCGAATTGAATGTTTTATTAGATTTTAGTCTACCATATCTTTCGCTTAGTGACGTTTCCTGTTCCGGAGATCAGTTCAGGATGAACGGTACAAAAACACACTGTGTACCTTTCTGATAGTTCCGACTTCTGGATAAAAGTCTGACGTTGGCCTGCATCATATGCGACTGTTGGAAGTGAAGAAATTCAAATAGCAAGTTACAAATACCAGGTTTCTAAAGTTCTGAATTGAAAACAAAATATAAGAATTAAGCAACGTGCTTGCGGAATACTTGAAACTCGCCTGCACACTTCTATTTGTTTTTCGTCTAGCAATTTAAATGACATGGGTTTAAAACATGGGATCTTTAAATTATCATCTGCCTTAGGGAGCATACACAATCTCCCTATTAATAATTTAAGGAAGGTTGTAACGGTAATCCGTACTACAAAATATGCCGACAAATTCTGTTAGAAATATGTAGGCGTAAAATTAGAGGGAACAAATATATCGTGTCAGATACAAAACTGATAATTCAATATAAATGTCATCTCTTTGCATTTTCGTAAGGAAACTTTTCGGGTTCCGTGAAGTGCGGGGAATTTCTTGACTAGCTGCAAACCAGTTAGCTTCTCAAGAAGGACTCTGCACCTTGGAGTAAGTAAGTAAGTAAGTAACCTTTCGGTCAGAAGTCATTTGAAATACGGAGGGGAAAAAGTAGAAAAAGAGCACAAGTGTGTAATAATAGCTGGAAAAGGCTTGTCTAGCATGTTTTCTATTGATAATATTTTGAAGAGGGAGAAGCTTTAAAGCCATTGATTTTCAATTTTGGTTTAAATTTGACATTGGGAGAGTTCAAGATGAAGTTAATATATTGGGTGAAAGCCTACAGGGCCTACTATGAAGAAAAACACAAAAACATACTAGTTGTTAGTCGTCATTAGACCAGACAATTGCAGAAAAGAATTTGCGGCAGAATTGCTACGAAGTCTTGCCAGATTTTAAGAGGTTCTAGTTTGTAATTTTTCTTTAGTTAATCTGTATTGTTTGACGACACCCCTGAAACCTGTGATATGTGGCTACTATTTTAGCGATAACTATTAATATTGATGGCCACCACTAGCTAAATATTAAACAAGTGTCTTTTGACAGATACTGTGGGTGGAAGTTGAAATGACGTTTAAGGTTATAGTCTTATCTGCCTTCTGACGAGTGGAAGAGTACAGCCAGATTGTATTCAATGTCCAGGGAAAAGGAACCCAGATATAGATCAAATTGATATTAATAAATTTAATATTCTTTGTGAACTGTAATTATACAGAAATTAAGTAATTTTTAGTATGAACCTCGATGTCTCAAACTAAGACAATAATACAACATAAGAGTGTTTAAGAACACGACGCTGAACAAATTTGCACTGAACAGAGAGGAAGTGATTATTGCCAGGAAAAATGGTGTAAGGAATTCACGCATAGTTTTCGACAGATGTTAATGTTATGATAACATTAGGATGGATGTTTGGGTGTGAAAAATCAAGGAATTTAAGAACGGGATCAATACGAATGTAGCAAACACGGAAGCTTAAAAATGCAAAGCTAAGTTGCGGATGAACAACCTAAGGGATGAATGAGACGTAGAAGGGTGAATTACATCAAACTGGGTCTTAAAAATAGAGGGTGGTGTAGTGTGGGCAAGGTCTAACATCTGTTGCGGAGTACGGGCCAATAGCGGCTTCTGTTAAGGTGGTAAGGTACATAATTTTTTAGAACGTTCTTCCTTTTTTATTGTTGAATTACATGATTCGAATTACAGATACGCAATAGTGTCAAAGAAAGAGAGGAGTGAATATAAGGAAGGGCTCCTCAGTATACTTAACGTAGGGAAGGAGCCTGTTAGGAGCAATATTCATAACACGAGCCACTTCAGCTGGGCTCATAACAAAGCTGAAGCATGTAGTTAACCGTGTAAACTATTTGAATGAAGCTGTTATAACTTCCTGTGAAGATGAGAAAATTGTGTTTTGTAGGAAGGAAAGATTGGAACAGTGTTTGATATTTCTCAGTGACGAAGTTGTGTACATCACATTCTACATGTGAAGATAAACCACGTTTGTATTTATTTTCACATATTAACGCCTTATATAATTGGCTGCAATTTGCAGTAATCATAGTTCTTTAAAAATGTGATACTAACATTGAATTACCCTATTACCTACAATTCAAGACGACTAGATGCTAATAAGGTAGAATTTTAACTAATAAAAAATCCACAAAATTATCATTTGGTTGTTCAAAGAAGAAAAATTATTTTGAAGTTAATGACTTCGATAATGATATGTGTCGTAGAGGTACAGCGTGTTTATTCTGTACAGAAAGTTTTCGCTTAATAGACATGGGAAGAAAAATACCCAATTCATTAATATCACACATTTGCTTGATAGTTAATATATCTGGTAGATTCAGAAATTCATGTAAAATATTTTCATCTCATTTCCATTAAACTGACCACAAGAATTAGGTGGTCCAATAGAGGGACACTGCCGATAAAACTAAAAAATACATTTCTTCAAAAAAAGTTTATGAGGCTGGCTGGGACAGTAACGAAGTTTAAGGTTGTAATATTATCACAAATAATTTGCGTTTGAAAATTTGTAGACTGAAGGTTACAGCAAATGAATAGTACTGAGTTCACAGTGGTAGAAGTATCAGCGATAAGTTGAAAGAGACGTAAAATTAAATAGAACAATCACTCAATTATTATACCAACTAATGCACTTATATAAAATTTACACATTAAAACACTAAAACTCCTCCGACAGGTTTCGGTCCTAAGACCGTCACCAGGGAGATGTATATTTTTGCCTTGCTAAATTCACATTAAAAGCCACATTAAAACCAGTCATAAGTTAACTTCGTTGTGCTAGTAGGGTATTGTGGTAGCATGCCATGTTGTGTAATGTTATGTTGCGAAGAGCGCCAGGCTATGGATGTGCATTCTGTGCTTCGAACAGAATGCACATCTATACAACACAATCTCAGTGAATACCGGCCACAGCAAAACATTACAGTTAGAATGATGTACGTCAAAGGTTATCAGAACAAAATATAGAAACTTGACTAGAAACAACTGAATAAATAGAAAACTAACCCAACTTATATGAAGCTGCTACCCCTTCTCTGTATTCTGTCCCTTCATCAGCTCTTTGATGCATCGTAAATTATGCTAGGCAGGCGCCCGGTATGCCAAATACAAAGCCGAAACACAGAATTTAAAATAATCCAACGCCCAACCAATTTTACCTTCTCGATATAACCTGGGCGTCTGCGTAGCTCCCACGATGAATCCAGGCAGCAGTTTCTCCCCGGCGGCTGGCCAACCAAATTAAGACGACTTCTTGAAGAGGAGTCCAAACTACGAGTACCAGTCCGCAATCCCCAAACCCACCAAGAAAACTCGGAGAGGTGACTCTCCCACCTTTCGCTACTCCAAAATAACCAATCGCCAGTCGATAGCTATAAATGAAAGGAGAGAAAGGATTTTGTCCAGTTCCGGTATTTCCGCGCGTAGCAACGAACTTTGAGCCATTCTAAGGCGGTGGGCACAGTGCCGATAGGTATTTTCATTGTGGAAACAAAATTTAATATAGTTCTACTTTATGCAGGGTGACTTATACGCAAAGACAGCCCAAAACGCAAGAACATCAGCGCCGAGTTTCGAATTGAAAGTGTGTAAATTTTAAAGGCGCCAGAGCTCTTGATCTTCCAAAACGCAATACAATTTTGAAGTGACACTAGAAATGCGAGAATTTTTTCGAAGTCCAAAGGCAGTGGCTACGTGGATTTAGCACGCAACGTGCAACATGGATAACAAGAAAGTCTCTGGAGGCCCCTCACACTAACCAGTCTGCTTCTGCTCCTGTAGTCATGAAACAATTCACACGACAGCCACAATTCCGTAGGACCGTGTGCTAGTTGACCGAAATTAGCAGGGCAAGTGTACATCGCATTTTGTGAACAACTGGGTGGAAATTTTGTATTCCAAATCTTTTACTTCCGATGAATGAAAACATTTCCGAATTTAGTATAAGGTTTTGTGAAAGGTTGCAAAGAAATCTGCTTGAGGAGGCAGAATTTGTAAACAAGATTTTCTGAGCAGATGAAGTTTAATTTAAGCTCACTGGTATACTGAATCGTCACAAATGCTTTAAACCGGGCATTTTAAAATGCGCACACTCGTGAGGATATGTCAATGACTTTACCAGGACATACGGTCTTGTGTGGAAATTCATCCAATGTTTTTATTGGAATCTTTTATTTTTTTGAAACAAATGATCACTGCCCTTGGGTACATCAATATGCTGCGGACCTTAACTATGCTTAAAATGTGTCAACTATATGGTGCTCAGAAATTTTATTCTCAACATGATGTTACTTTCGAGTTGTCCGTTGTCACATTGTTAAATTTTTCAGGCCTATAAGTAGGGAGCCTGAGTAGGTCCTCAAACTCTCCTGATATAACCATTCTTTATTTTCACTTCTGGAGATCATCATTATCATAAACATCAAGTATTGGACCCTTTAATCCGTTCCGTCTCCAGATTTACAGCTGCTCGCACCAACGCTTCTTCGGTCTTCAAATTGTTCTCTTTCCTTGTGGTCTGTAGTGGTATGATTTCAAAGGGATTCGGTTTTGTGGCATTCTTTACAAGTGTGAAAGCCAGTTCCGTCTGTATTCATCTATCTTGTATAG
>Ga0123353_10014750_pt1 | contig 11290 bp, 5 predicted proteins | sample TergutLab28metaG_3_FD_92763 | JGI IMG/M metagenome (GOLD analysis project Ga0123353, IMG submission 92763) | Labiotermes labralis P3 segment gut microbial communities from Petit-Saut dam, French Guiana - Lab288 P3 | ecosystem: Host-associated > Arthropoda: Insects > Digestive system > Gut ... | reverse complement strand
CTGGCCATTATCTCCATAACCGTTCAACTTTGGATATAGGTGTTTTGGGTTATATCGGTATACTTTAACATAAGGAACACTCTCCCGAAGTCTGGCACATTCCTCCTGGGACACCCTGTATATGCATTTTATTTTGAGTTTTATATGTCATGTATTCAATGCCTAAAGATGGTCAGTATGACCAACTCATGTAGCATATGTTGATAAGACCAATAAAATTTGATCTGGTTGATGGTTATGTGTATATCAATTTTCGATAGAGGTTTTCAGTAATTTGTATAAATTTTTTGGCTTAGCTTATGTTCATTTCTTTTGAATTTTAGAGTTTTGAAGAGTTTTTCATTCTGAGATTTGTATGTTGGACAGATTGGTATAATTCAGCAGGACATTCCCAGCTATAGTTCAACATCAAATCTGAGCTGCTCAGAAAATGAACCTGTACAGCATGGCACATTTACCACTGATACTATGCAGGTATGAAGTACAGTCATTAAGATGTTAAGGAGAATTTTTTCTTGTGTGAGTGTAACACTCATTGCTGGTTGCAGGAACCTTTGGCATCAGGTACCAGCTGGCATCAGCAACAAGAGCTTCTGTATTCTTCAGATCACCGTACACACCAGTGGCCAGTTCAGCAGGAGGTGGAGGGTGCCAGCGGTACTGGTGAGCATTATTTAGTGGGAAGTTGGCCAAACAGCAGGGTTTACGCGACCTTTTCATTCTGTTACCTTGTAAAATAATGTTTACATTCATGTGGTGACTTATGGGTAAAGCTACTGGTGCCATTAGGAATAGGTAGAATATTATTAGGTAATCTTTTAATGTATTATCCAATGTACTGGGGCCCAGGGGAATATATTAAATACTGTAACAAGACCAAGAGTAAGAGTGGAGAATAGGATCATGGAAACTGAAAGGTTGCAGAGGGAGAGCTATAAAAGAAACACATCTTATGCAGTGAATCTGGAGATGCTGAACACATCAATTTTGAATCTGGTGACACTGCGGGTTGGAGATCTGAATTGTCTGATGAGGTATGATGGTCAGAATTAAATGGATGAATAAAATAAATTTTCCAAAGTAATATTGATGGAATATAGAAATAAAGAGAAGGACTATGTCTGGCAAAAAGCAGGAAATATGTTAGTAAATTGTATTGTACTGTACACACGATTCAATTAAGTGAAGCGAGGTTAATAAACATTAAATGAAATAGGCATGTGAAAAGCTTTTTACAAATTTGGTTGTATTGCAAATGGTTTTTCATCAAGAAAAATCTTCCAAGTTTAAAACTTTCAGTAATTTACATCAGTTGAAGAACAAATGACCGAGGTGACATAGGAGAAACTGGTAGAGGACAAAATGCATATGTTTTCAGTTTTGTATTTGGAGCATGGCATATATATTCAGGAAATCACGTGCTGCTGAAAATATGTTACAGTTAAACCCTGTTTAGCATGTAGTTCAAAATACTGTGTAATTCAAAGCATGTGACATTCTGTGGCTCTAAACATAGGACTTTTAATGTGGGTAATATGTAATTTGAAGATATGGTACAGCCTGTTGATTGTGAAAAGTTGACATATATTCTTTCCTTCCTGAACAATTTGCACATAACCATTCTATAAATTATAAACATTATATAAAATTCTTCAGTCCTGTTATTGTTTTGGTTTTTGTTGAGGGTGGTGGACTTGTACAAGGTGTTTATTTTAACATATTGTTCAAACGTAAGACCATCATGCATGATCAGAGCATTTTATTGCAATGAATTATGACATTCTGAGCAAGTGGCAACTTCCCACTTGGTTCCACCTCACTGGAGTTTTAAATTACTGTATACCTACCCCAGTGTCTCATTATGTCTGGCATGTTATTTTATTGGATGTGTATTGCTAAGGTTGATAGTGGATTTGTAAGGTTAGGGTTCATCGATAAAATTAAGACACTGTACTTCATTGTATATGAGAAATGTTGAATGTAATGGTTTTGCCTCTGGTGTATTATTGTTCTTAGTACATCAGCAGCAAGCAGAACTTCCAGGAGACGTAGGGAGCAGCTATCAGAGTCCTGATCAGTATTCCACAAACTCTGCATGGGGGACAGGTGCAGTGAGTACAGTGCCAGACCAAGCAGGAAGTGGACATCATCTGATTCCAGCAGGAGATGACTATGGCAACAGTGAGAAACTTGGGGCAAGTGATACATCTGGTCAGCAGCCATTCAGTTACTGGAATGTGTCAGCCAGCCATGCAGAGGTGAGACAGTTTTTCACACTTTGTGCGCCTGTTCTCAGTTTATTATGTCAGCATGAAAGGTTATGACAAATGGATCTCTTATTAACAAGTAGTGAAGTATTGATTTATTAAGAATATTTGTTTATAAACAGCATTTTTCAAGATATGAAGTGATATGACTGCTGGAGTTTATCGAGCATAAAATATATGGGAGACTGATAGTGACTGTTTTATTATTGCATCCACTGTGCAGGCCAGTCTGCTTTATTGTGAGGCAACAGTAACTCTGAATGTATCCCTTACTTGGGTTTTGATGCTACACTTGTTACAGTCACTTGCTGACATTAAGTCCACAAACTCTGGAATCCAAACCTATATATTAAATATCCATTATTTTTATTCACATGATCCTCTGTATTATCCATCTCGTCACATTTCCATGTTGTAGATGCATTACTATTTTGTGAAGTGCTGTGGGTTTGAATTCAAGACCTTTATGCATTGAATTGATCTTTTATTCATCAGTTGAATAAGACGGGAATATAATTTCCCTCTTCCCACCATATTTATAAGCTGCATAAAACATTTTATTCAGTATTCTTATCTTTATGTTAAGTCCATACATAGATGAAATTACTGGGGATCTTCAGTGAGGATTTGACATAATATATCAGCTACAGTTCAAATATTCTGTGTGGCAGTATGGTGTGACAGTTGCTGAGCTAATCAAGAAGTTCCTTGCTGTGTTTACAAGAGCCCATGTTTCCTTAAGATTGATCCCACTATTGTCTTGCCGTCTTCACCTTATAGCTTCTGATTGTTTCCTTCCCTTCAGATGTTCTGATCAAAATTTTGTATGCATTTACATTCTCCCATGTGGGATACAGTCTTTTTCCCTCTTGTTTCTTGATTTAATCACTGGCTGCTTAAAGAAAGCAGAGATTTCGAAGCTGCTTATTGTGTTATTTTCTTCATTCTTCTGTTCCTTATTCTGTTTTAGGTCTGAATGTTTCTTCAGCACTCATACTCTTTAAAATTTTGGTTTTTCCCTTAGAACAAACTCTTGCTAACGTTTCAGCACCCAGGGAAATTGAAATGGACAAACACATAATTACAGAAGATTTTAAACAATAACTTTAATGTGATGATGATGTTTCTGTTCCTATATAATGTACGTGTAATGTGTGATGCTTCATTGATGCTGTTGAACTTTCTTTACCTCAGGAATTGATATGTCATGCATTCCATAAAGTACCTTGAAATGGCCATGCTTAAGTTGATTATTGCACCTCTCAGAAGATGCTTTTATGTAACAATGATGAAGGAAGTTCAGGGTAGTATGTGAGGAACTTACGATTTATACAGGTGCTATTTTAATGGAGTAGTAAAAATCTTGATGACTGCAGTGGGCAGGCCATGTAGCTGATAGGGGGAAGATATATTGGTGGGGAAAATGTTCATTTTGAAGACTGAGAAGGAAATAGGAAGTTGGCTTCATTGGAAGTGGGTTATGAAGATGGACTGTGGATGGATGGGTGTAGCTTGTGTGGGTTTTGATATTGGCTAGGGTAACCTTGTGGGTAAAAGTGTGTGTAGGAAGAAATGTACAACAAACCTTAACAGATTGTAATATTTTGTTTAGTATGAGATGTAATAGCTCACTCAGTAGTAAATAGTTTCAGGCCAGATGATAAAGGTTTGATTTTCTGAAAGGGAAGGGTTTTTCCTTTGCCATCACATTCCTACCAACTCTGGGTCTTAGCTAGCCTCCTGTCCATTTGATGCCAGGAGCTCTCACCCTAGAGTAAAGTGACTGAAGTAACTGTAAATGACCATTTCCATTTAGTGCATAAATTAAAACACATGGAGCTGTATTTACACTCCCCCATACATCATTATGTGGTGCTTAATTTATTGTGAGAACAAATTAACTTTTTCTTCATCTACAAAGGAGTTTAAAAAAATATGGTACTTAACAGTCTGTTGCAGAGATTCATGTTCTGACTTTGATATACGCATGGCATGTGGGTAGGAGATGTAGTCTCTATTGGCATTTAAGCATTTATTCCATTGTTGCTCTAAGGCTTATACCCCACCATGGAACAAGTCAGTGACAAGTGTCTGTAGCCAGGAGGTTACAGCTTGCTTAGTGATTACATTTGCTGCAAATTGCTTGCCAGCTGTGTGCTTTTTAAGGGTTTTGATCCCACTATTGTGGAGATGAATGGACATGATGTTGGGGGTGTAGGGTTGGTGGTCCGTATTCTCGCAGCTGTGGTGCTGTAAACTAGTCACAAGTCCAGTTTGCATTGTGGGGCCTGGAGTTTCTGTGCAAAATGATAACACCATGGTGCAACAATCCGGGCCTTTTGCAACTAATGACATGCCATAAATTCTTAGGTGTAGGTGTACCACAGTAATGCTAAGCAGTTACAGTCGCCACAGCGAAGGAAATCAACAAGAAGCCCGCATGTATGGTCCTAAAAGACGAGTTGCTGTACCTTTCCTTCTTGATGGCATTGCTTTGAATTCCTTTCTTGGGGGAAGTGATGGGAGTTCTAATTTCATGAATGCTCTTTCAGTTTCAAATGTTTGCTGATTAATTTATATTTTACTCTGTGTAACTGCACTGCAGAAACTGCTCTTGTTGGTCAGTGTAATGTGTCAGTTGCATGAGAGGGGCTTCCACATGAAAAGCTTTGTGATTGTGTGTGAGATGCTTTGGCAATCTTGCACAAACTTTTCTATAATTCTGCTTGTTGTGGACAGTGCTGTGTGCACTACCCATTGAAATGTCAAGCACTTGTGTGGTGTCAGCTGACTTTGTCCTCTCTGATTAGGACATCTGTATGATACAAAATTGTTATCCATAGTAGATGTGGTTGGGCATCAGGGTTGTTGCTTGTTATCTACATCTGCCCAGCCATTTTCAAAAGCATTTCATCACCTTGTTTCTTTGGCAGTAGATGTACTCTTTACACTTGCACCAGCTGGTAGTGAATTTCCACCAGTGCAGGAGCCTTCAAATGCAAAAACTGAATTAAACTGTGTACTTCAATATTTGATCATATTCACATTAGGCCTGCCATCATTACACTGTACAGGGATGCAGTATGTATATGGTGTTGTGTTGTGTCATTGCTGTACAGTGACCCAGTTGTCACATTCTGTTATGTGGTGACATTCACAGTTGGATGATGCTGTTTCATTTGAGACTGCTTTTACCTCATTTTTGGAAACTATTTATATTTATTTATTTATTTATTTATTTGTATATTTATTTGGAGGAAGTGAGTGCGCATGGTTGGCTATCTGGTCTAGGCTCTTCATGGACATGACTGGATTAATTGAGCTATATATAGTGTGAAGTATTTTCATGTATCTTCTGCCCTGATAAGTCTGTGCTCTGTGGTATGGTTATTTTGTGGCCTTGCCAGTGTATTTAATATGAATATTGCAACATACAGACAGCAAAGGAAGTGTGAAACTTTCACAAAATTGTGCAGTAATTACTGTCCATACATAATTATTTTTAACTCTGTTATTTACTCTCTCCTTGATTGTGCTGCTTACATAGCAATCAGTGGCATCCAGTCCTGTAAGTATGCTGACAAACTTATGTACAAGCAATATTGAGCAGCAACTAGCAAGTACCTCTCAAGAAACAATATTTTCCTCTTCCAGCTGCCATGAAAAAGTAGTTACTCCTAACACACTGATAGAAATGTCCCCAAACATTGTCACTTCCCATAGCAGTGACCTTAATTTTCTAAGAAACAGTGGAAGTCCCAGGCACTTTATTAGTGTGGGGGATGTAGAACAGGCTTCACAGAAAATCCAGCACAGAGTGGAGCATATGGTATGCAGCTGTGAATTCAGTTTTGGAGAGGGTTGTGATTTTCATCATAAAAACACTAGTAATCCTACCACAAGTAAGACACTTTGTAGGAACTTCAGAAATATGACTTCATTGGCTGATGCTACTGTTCGTTATAGTTTGAATGAGGAGGATTCATGTGAGGTAACAAGTACTTGTGAGAGAAATGCTTCTCATTTAGCAGCAAATGCTCCAAAAAACACATGTGAATTAGCAGTATTTTCTAACTTCAAACAACATATAACTTCATCAAGATGTGTCAGAGAGTCTGCCTTCCAGATTTCCCCCGATAATCGAACTACTCGTTACAACTCTAACGATAGTGACAGAGGAAAAAGCAGCATCCCAGCACCCTCTGACACCGATAACATACACTCCAGAGCAGCGTCTGTTACGTGTAGCAAAAAACTATGGAATTTTGGTTGTAGTCGCAAGAAATCTGATATAATATGTGATACCGTGGATGCATGGAGCAGTTCGTGTAGTGGGAAATTATTTCTCAATCTGAAACAGAGTTTGTTTGGACATATGAATCGTACTGAAAGTATGTTGTTGGTTGGTGGCAGTAAGCCTCTTGTTTTTGGTGGGACATACCCTATAGATATGCCATTGGAAGGAAATGTGAAGAAAACTGTGGGTGAAATTGATGAAGAGGTTTCTTTGCAAACGTATGATATTGATGCTCCATACCTAGGTTTCTTGGAACAGACTCTAGCAAGTGCATCAGTGGATAGTTGGAACACTGTTGTTAGAAGAAATAAAATTGTGTCTCAACAGTGTACAGTTATGGGTTCTTCAGCAGAGCTAAAACATTCAGCTTCAATAGATTGATTTTCATCTGTGCAAATGAAAGGATGAAGTGGCCAATTCAAATACTGAAAATTACGTAAAGAATCCCATCCCGGCTTTCTGTCTAAAAGGAGAAAACTTGGGCAGTGTGCTGATACTTTGGAAAGTACTGACATAACAGTACAAAATGTTTATCGTGGGAAATAGCATTACACGTACCACAAACTGTAACCGCACAATAGGTGTAACAGTATATACCCTAGAAACATGGTTTTTTTCAAGTTTGAAGGTGATAACGGTTGTTGTTGATGTTTATATATATATATATCAGTAGTTTGCTGTAAGCAGTGACACGATTCAGGAATTCAGAAGATGAGAACTTTTTACTGAAAATGTGCTCTCAATCAGCAAAGCCATATTATGTGGCTTGACAATTGATAGATGCCACAGTTTTGTCTTCCAAGCAATGCTACAATATATTTTGTGTAACAAATACAAATAAACTGTGTACTTCATCAAAGAAAGAAGAACATTATCACTTCTGAATTGTGATAAGCTGTCATATCTGCACCTCAAGAGGGATCATTGTTTCAGTATGTTCATAGCGTTTCATCAGATGGGTATGAACACAGTAATTGACTTTTCACTATCCACATATTGCATGAATAGTACTAATGTGTGGATGTAGTTTTACCATACACAAGACATGGCAAGGAAGTAATGAGGCTGAATCTGTAAACATGGAGCTACTGTTCAGACATAGTCTGAAATGTGCTTCTTCAGCATGTAGACCTCTGTGTTATTCTATTTTTTTTAAGTGCTGGAAGCATATTTTGCCTTTGAAGGTTCTTTTTAAGTTAGGGGAACAAAACAAAGCCAAGGGCAGACATATCTGTAGGGAATAGAGTTTGTATCACTTATCGATTACTGTGTTTAGTTACAAATTGCCACACTTGTTTTGATAAGAGAGCAGATACATCCTGCCTCACAAGATGCAGTGTATTGTGTCAGGAAAGCATCTCAGCACTTTTAAATAGATATCTTGGTTATTCGTTTAACTAGTAGGAGTGTACACACAAGGCACATCACTGTAATTGAAGAAAGTGACAGGATCTCTGACTTCACTGTATATTTCTGTTTTCTCTGTTACCAAAAGGAAGGGAATTTCCATTGTGATGATGGGCAGTTTAAAATAATAACCATAGACCAACATTTCATTATCTGTTATATTTTATAAGAAAAGTTTGTTGTTGTCTGCATGGAGTTATCAGCCACAAACTATTTCATTACTGTTCTAGAGTGAGCAGTTTGTTGAATGAACTCTGTCACATCTTATTTCAAATTTTTTCTTAAAATGGCCTGAGATCAGTCAAATAATATTCCTGCTTCTTCATTCATGTAAAGAATAGTCAGTCATCTGAAATTCTACACTAAACCACACTTCATTATGTAGTGCCCTTTTTATGAAAGAGGTTTGTCCCTCTTTTTAATCACAGAACCTTTCAGAAACTCAGACTTGGCTTACTCCAGATCCTTTGCTTTCTTCAAAAACTGCATCTGTGAAACACATGTCATTTAAGATTATTTATATATTTTCTGTTAAAAGATCTCTGTACTTGCGTTTCAATATTGGGGTAAGTCTGTTATTGACAGTGGCACATCTAGCGTCCATACCAGTAATTACACTTATGGAATTCATATTAAGGGGTATAAAACACTTCAGTTTTTCCTGAAAAGTTTTGTGTTTCAGACATACGTGACTGAAAGTGGAGCTAACAAGTTGCTGTGTGTATCAGTTGATAAGTTTTGGGCTATATATTTTTTACCTTACAGTGGATGTAGTTCTGAAATCTAGAACACAGATAAATTGAGTGACCTAAACACTGACTTAAGGTTGCTTACCATGAATGCCTGAAACAGTGGAATATGCTTGAAACATGACTAGAAATGCAACATTCATTTCATCAAATCCCCAAACAGTGGCTTTTATTTGCTGTATGGATTCAGGCTTGATACTTTCTGATCAGACCCCATGTAGTTCCTGTATGTATATAGTGAAGGGTAAAAGTTGCATTTAATTGCACTGTTCATATGATGTGTAGAGGCCACAAAATTGGAGTAGGCTGGCATATCTTCCTTGATGCTTTGCAGTGGTTAAGACTCTGTTCACAAATTTGAAGCATGTGTTTCGGTAATGGTTGTCATGTAAGATATTTAGAAAGATTTAAAACTTAAAATGCTGCATGCTGGCATAACATTACTTGTACCAAACAGTTGTTTCTGCATTAGGTATAATTCATGTCATTGGTGTGTGAATGGATGAATGAAATTTGAATTTTATTTTAACTGACAATTTGAGTGTTGTACTGTTCTGTTTGTAGATCATTTTGTTGTACTTTTGCTTTAGTAAGGGATGGGTTTTTAAAGTCGCACTTTGGGAGATCAGCATTTTTGTGGTAAAATCTGGTGTTTCTTAATTTTACTCTTCAGAACCATGTTATACTTATCAGCCCTCAGGTTCCTTTATTCTGAATTTAAGGGATGTATGAAAACAGTAGCCACCCCCACCCACCACCACCACCACTTCCAGTTGTTAGTAGAGTGTGAACTTTTCTAAAATGCAAGTTACTTTGTTACTTTCTGATAAATCGGCCATTCCTATGAACAGTATATTGCTGGTGCAGATTATCCTGAAAAATATTACATGATTGTAATACAATAGTTTCTTTAAATGGCTTTTATTAACATTTTTTATTTCTGCTGTGTGTGTTAAATATAAAGTCATTTAGAGGTACATTGTAATGCAGTTTATGACTGGAAAAATGTTAATTGTTTAAAACGTAACAGTTCTTCATTCTCGTACACTTTTTTATATCTGGAGGGCAAGGTACGGTGTTCTTGTGTAGAGATAGGTTCCTAATAGAATCATATACAGATATAATATTGTGCCTGAAAGCAAGGTTCATGACTCCCATCTTTTCAGTGTGAAACCTTTGCACTATTTTCTATCCCTAGATTTTCTAGTGGCTGGCTGTGAAAGAGGACCCATTCGTCTGGATTTCTAGTGAATGGGTGATATGGAATGAGCATGAAAATTAAATTCTTATTGATTTCCTAACACCACCACCATCACCACCACCACTTTCTAAAGTGACTAGTTGATTTTTATTCTAACATTAAATATAAAAATGTAAATTTGCCTCTTTTGTTGGGTTTCGTGAAGGAACGCATGTTTATAATAAAGCATATTCTTATACATCCATATTTTCTCCAGACCTCTGTGTTCATTGTTTTGACAATAACTGTCTGTGTGGTTTGCGGGTGTGTTTGACAGGATATGCCTCGGGTGACACTACCAGGATCTACCTCACAGACATTACAGCAGGAGCCACCAACACCACAGCCAAAATCTTCCTCAGCAAGCAAGTCTTCTATCAAACAAAAACAAAAAGAGCAAGAATCAAAACCTGCAGGTGGCACCCACAGCTGGTTGGGGGGAATCTGGAACAGATTTGCTCTTCGGGCAACAAATCAAATGAAGCTTCCAGATGATAAAAATCCTTCAGTAAGTGTAGGGCAGTATGTATAGTACAGTGTTCATAAATAGTGGATCTGTTGTCGTTGAAAGACTGACTATCAGACAATGCCTTGATATGCCACATTGTCACTTTAAAACTCATGAATTGATTTTAGTGTGTAGAGCTCAGTTTCTTTGGTTTTATTACTCCCCTATTCACAAAGTTATACCACTTTAGTGGCATTTCTCATCTTCCTACTGATGAACTTTTTTGCTCCACTTTCTGCTTTTAAGGTAACTATTAAAATTAACTACTGCTTTTTGTAGAACTTAAAGTTCGTCACTCTGTTTACAACAGAACATCACTGGACTGCATCCTGAGCCAGTTTAATTCAGTCCCAACCTCACACCCTATTTCATTTAGATCTATTGTAATTATTATGCCTCGGTCTTCTAGATGATTTTTTTCTACTCTGGCTTTTGAATGATACTTTTGTATGTCTTTTTCACTTTAACCTTGATTCAGCTGCCCATAGAAGTACACGTAAAGCTGTGATTTAAGCAGCTTTCTTGATACACATGTTACTTCATCTGTTGTACGTTCAGATATTTTCCTTTAATACCACTTTAATACCACTTTAGTGGCATTACCAGCTATATTACCAGCTTTACCAACTTTAATACCACTTTAGTTACCAGCTTAATACCACTTATATACATAATACCAGCTTAATACCACTTTAGTGGCATTACCAGCTTTATTACCAGCTTTACCAGCTTTAATACCACTTTAGTTACCAGCTTAATACCACTTATATACATAATACCAGCTTAATACCACTTTAGTTACCAGCTTAATACCACTTATAT
>Ga0123353_10014749_pt1 | contig 11291 bp, 7 predicted proteins | sample TergutLab28metaG_3_FD_92763 | JGI IMG/M metagenome (GOLD analysis project Ga0123353, IMG submission 92763) | Labiotermes labralis P3 segment gut microbial communities from Petit-Saut dam, French Guiana - Lab288 P3 | ecosystem: Host-associated > Arthropoda: Insects > Digestive system > Gut ... | reverse complement strand
GGCATGACGCATTCGGCGTTGACGCAGATTTTCGCCTGCACGCCGTTGTCGAATTTGACGAGAATCACTTCGAGGCCGTCGTATTCCATCGGCGGGGCGTCGTCGCGCCACGTATTGGCGAGCGGGTTGTATTCCCGCGTTTGGCCTTTGCGAAAACCGCCCGCAACGGCGTAAACCTCGACCGGAACCGCCGCCTTGTCGGGTTCCGCAGTTCCCAGCCAGCGTGCGGCGTCGATCGCGTGACAGCCTGCGACCAGTGACGCACTGACGCCTTGTTGCAGCGTTCGGGCGTCGTTCCAGCCGCCCCACCAACTGCCGTTGTAGCTCATGTAATCGACTTCGACGTAGAACGGCCTGCCGAACACGCCCTCGACGAGCATCTTTTTGAGCGTCGCCAGCAGCGGATTCCAACGCAAAACGAAACTCACGACGGTTTTCACACCCGACGCACGCACGGCCTCCTGCATGAGACGCAGCTCACGCAAACTTGTGGCGGCGGGTTTCTCGATGACGATGTGCTTCCCGGCGGCGGCGATTTGCACGACGTTCTCGCAATGCAGATGCTGCGGCGTACATACGGACACGATGTCAACGTCGTGCCTCTGGAGTGCTTTCGTCAAATCCGTGTAGATGACAACATCTTTGTAACCAAGTTCCGTGATAAAACGCAAGGCCCGGTTGCGTGATATGTCGTTGACGGCGACGACCTGACAGTCGGTCCGATTCCGATAAGCCGCCGCATGTTGCCGCGCCACCCAGCCGGTGCCGTTGATTAAAATATTGTACATGGGAGTTGTTGGTTGTAAGTGTGGAGACTGTTCGTTATATTTCGCACAATTTCGTGTGTTTCGCGTTAAAAAAACATCGGTGTTACTAATTTTAAAAATATGTATAAAATTCAGAATGTTTTTGCACTGTTGACCAGGGAACTTTGTGATTAAATCATTTTAACACAAATGGCACAATGATTTTCACAAAGGACACAGAGGAAAACATCGCATAATTTCATGAAGTGCAATTGATCAACTTTGTACTACATTTCGCGTTGATCGATGACGCGTTTGGCTTTGCCGTCGCTGCGCGGGATGGACTGCGGTTCGACCAGTCGCACCTGGGTTCGTATTCCGACGGTCGATTCGATCTTTCGGGCAATTTCGCGACGCAGGTTTTCAATCGAGCTGATCGTGTCGCCGAAATTATCGCTGGTCAGTTCGACGCGAACCTCCACTTGGTCAAGTCCCTGATCGCGCGTGAGGATGATCTGGTAGTGTGGCACGGTGCCTTCGACGGACAGCAGTGCCGATTCGATTTGGCCGGGAAAAACGTTGACGCCGCGGATGATGAACATGTCGTCCGAACGGTGGCTGATACGATCCATGCGTCGAAGCGTCCGCCCGCAGGGGCAAAGCCCGGAGTTCAGGCGGGTGATGTCGCGCGTCCGGTAACGCAGCAGCGGCATTCCGCGTTTGCTCAACGTCGTAAAGATCAACTCACCTTCCTGACCATCAGCAAGCGGTTCGAGCGTATCCGGGTCGATGATTTCCGGGTAAAAGTGATCCTCAAAAATATGCGCCCCAACCTGACATTGACATTCGGCAGCCACGCCGGGGCCGGTGATTTCGGTCAGGCCGTAAATATCGAACGCGCGAATGCCGGCTCCTTTTTCAATGCGGTCGCGCATGGACTGCGTCCAGGGTTCGGCACCGAAAATTCCGATTCGGACAGGCAACGAACGCAAATCGACGCCCATTTCCGCCGCTTTGTCCATGATGTGCAGGAAATAGCTCGGCGTTCCGGAAAAGACCGTCACGCCGAAGTCGCGCATCAACATGACCTGCCGCTCGGTGTTGCCACCGGACATGGGAATGACCGTCACGCCGAGCGACTCGCCACCGTAATGAAGCCCCAACCCGCCGGTAAAAAGTCCGTAACCGTAAGCGTTTTGCAGGATGTCGCCGTCGTGAACGCCGTAGCAAAGCAACGCCCGCTTGACGACTTCCGTCCAAACATCAATGTCGCCCTGCGTATAGGCAACGACAATCGGCTTGCCGGTCGTACCGCTGGATGCGTGAAAACGCACAATTTTCTCCAGCGTACTGGCGAAAAGTCCAAACGGATAAGTGTCGCGTAAATCCGTTTTGATGATAAACGGCAGTTTGTACAAATCGTCGAAACTGCGTATGTCGGCGGGGGTTACGCCATTCTCCTTCATGCGGTTGCGATACCACGACACATTTGCATAAGTGTAGCGCAAAACTTGCTCGAAACGCGACCATTGAAGCTCGCGGAGGAGATTTTGCGGAATATAGTCCGAGGCACTGGCGGCGTGATAGTCACTCATCGTCAAAATTCAAAAACGAAAAACATAGTAGCCGCATGGCTTGCCATACGGTTGAAGAATCTACTATTATATATTGAGTGCCAAACCCACGCAATGGTTGACGGGTGAAATGTTACCGCTTGCGAAATGCCCGCATGGCCGTTAATGCGCAATTGAGCAGTTCGCGTGATCGTTCGGCGGACGGTGCTTCGACGTAACACCGAAATTCTGGGACATTGCCCGAAGCACGCAGATGGATGGTTTCGCCTTGCTCGAACGTCATTCGCACACCGTCCCGCAGGTCAACCGAGACAGGAGCGACTAAGTCTGCGGTGTGGAACAATTTGCCGATGGTCGGGGATGTTTCGCCGTTTTTTGCGGCGAGATGCAGCATCATTTGTGACGAAATGATATTGGGGTAGTCCGGGATACGGCCGCTGAGTTTGTGGCACGGTGGCAGCATCGCAACGAGTTTCGACAGCGGAACGCCATGTAACTTTGCCAGTGCCAGAACGGCGAGATGCACGATGGCAGGATCTCGCGTCGGCAACGAGGAAATCGTTCCGTTTTTCGGGGGCCGCAAACGCAATTTTGCTGCAAGCCATTGCGTTGAAAACGGCGTACCGATCAAAAAACCACCGTTCGGTTCAAAGCCGACGACGCGGTCATGACCGGCGGCGATGGCTTGACGCATTGCCTCAACCACATAAGGTGAGCCGACTTTCGTGCGTATAATGTTCGGGAACAAACCCGACTGTTCGAGTATGCCGCTTGTCGTTACCGGAGTAACCACGGTTTGCGCACGAAGCAACCAAGCGGTCAAAATCGCGATGACATCTCCGCATATCCATCGGCCGTTTCCATCGAACACGATTGGGCGGTCGCTGTCGCCATCGGTTGAAAGAATCGCGTCCAAGCGATACATCGCAGACCAAAGAGCGGTTTTATGCGACACGGCCGGGGGCAACGATTCGGTATCAATAGGCACAAATGCCGTCGAGCGTCCGAGCCGCAACACCTCGGCTCCGAGCGATTCGTACAAATCGCCGAGTAATCCGCTCCCGACAGCCGAATGCTCGAACAGGCCGAGTCGCATCCCGTCAAGCAGCCCGCTTGGAAAGGCTTCGAAATATCTTGCATAATACCCCTGGGCTGCACTGCCCTGATCGGTATCGACACGGCGGGGAATCCGCTTTTTGCGCAATTGCCCGGTTTCGAGAAAGAGGTCGTCCGAAATATCGACTTCCTGCGAATGAATTCGTTGTTCATCATGTTTGGTGATTTCGCCGTCCGGTAAAAAAAACTTGATCCCGTTGCGGTCGGCAGGAATGTGACTCCCCGTAACCATGATGCCGGGAATCCGCTTTGACATGGCATACAACGCAAGAGTCGGTGTCGCAAATCGACCACAATCCACCGGCATCATTCCCATGTCGAGAATCGCGCGATCGACGGCGCGAATCATCCTGCCGGTACTCAATCGCAGATCACCGGATACCGCCACTTGTTTTCCTGCAAGCTCGTTTATTGAACAGTTTTCCTTATGTTGCTTCCATTGCAGGAAATACTGCAAAAATGCCTTTGTATAAGCATAGCAGGCGGCATCGGTCAGGTCACTCGCTAGTCCCCGAAGACCGCTCGTGCCAAATTTTACACCAGAATATTCATTAAGTCTGTGCAACACGCTTTTTTGTTTCAATCTATCATGTGATTAATTACCAAAAAACACATATAAATAACATTTTATTGATTACTATCACAATGTGGAATCGTTATAAAAGTAAAATTTAACGAAAAAACCAGAAAAACCAAGATTTAAGATCATTAATTCAGGTAAACTAGATAAAATATAGTATATTATTGACACTATTAAATGGATTTTTCTGTATATACCTTTGAATTTAATGCACAAGAATCGTTTTAGGTTACGATCATGGCAAAAATCGCAAAAAAATCAAAGACCAAGTCAAATAAGAAAACGATCCGATCAGTGACTTTGAAAAGTCCGGCGACGGTGCAGAAAACAAAACCAGTCGGCAGAGTAACATCCAAAACGGTTACAGGCGTGAAAAAAGCTTGCAAATCAAAAGTTTCGACAAACCTGTCCAAACCGTGTGCTAAAGCCACAACACCGACAGTGGCAACCGTCAAAAAAGTGAAAAAAAGTATTTGTAAGCCAAAAATATCGCCGTCGAGCAAACGAACACCCGTTCAATCACCTCCCAAACCACAGCCACCGACACGCCTTACTGCAAAGTCTCAAGACCAGAATAAATCCACCCGGCGGGAAAACCCCCTGGAGCAAAAGCAGATTTCGACGGATGATCTTCGCGCCATATTGTTCGAACGCCGCAACGGTATAATAAAAAATATTGATGAAGAGATTGATCCCACTCACGAAAACAAAATACCGGTGGTTGTGGGGGATGTGGTCGATCTTGCCCAGGAATCAAGCAAGAACGAACTTTCGCTTCACTTGGCCGAGGTCGAAAGCCGCGAACTGGGGCAAATCGACAAAGCCATCCAAAAGATCGGCGAAGGAACTTACGGTGTATGTGAAAAATGCGGCGTAAATATTTCCCCCGCCCGTTTGAAAGCCCTTCCTTTCGCCAACAAATGTATCCGTTGCCAGGAAGAGGATGAACGGGAAAATTTTTAGGGTTGGAATTGAGAAGTCAGGGGTTGGGATTTCTTCTCACTTCCACTTCTAAATTCTGCTTTTCAGACCGGTCTGACAACGTGCAAAACGATACCGACGATTTTCGCCGGCTTTTCTAAATAGGACGTTCCGGTTCCTGCGGTACTGACTTGCGAGTTTGAGTTCCTGTCCGCAACATCGTTTTGCCATTTCTGTAGCGTCACGCCGGATTCCGTTTTGATCAGGACGATTTGCCCTTTGTCGGCGTTGGAGGATTTGCGGACGATCACATAATCGCCGTCGGATATGCCATGCACCAGGGATTCGCCCTTGACCTGGATGACGTAGGTTCCGGCCTTTTTGACTTCAAGAAGGCTGTCAATGTCGAGCATTTTCTCTTCGTCTGCGGCTTCCTGCAATACGCCGTTGATCAGTTGACCGCGAAATTGAACTCCCTTGGCGGGTTTGGCCAATCTTGTCAATTGAATGGCCCGAGAACGGTTGGCTTCCCTGGCGATGAGTCCCTTTTTTTCGAGTGCTTTCAAGTGACACGCCACTCCGTTGGGAGAGCGAATGTCAAACTCGTCGCCGATTTCACGAACCGTCGGACCGTAACCGCGATTTTCTATCCGGTCGCGAATGTAATCCAGAACCCGTTGTTGTCTTTCCGTTAAACGCACTTCTTTTGTCATAAGATGTTTTCCTGTGGAATAGAGTATTTTGAAAGGAGTATCAATAAGGCAAATACAAGGAGGTGTGTGATAGGTCAATTAAACACAAGTAATTTAGTAATGATTAGTCTTGATGTGGCACCCGCTCCATGGAACATCATTCGTCATAATAATATACTAACAAGCATTACTGAACTTATTGCCAACATCGACGGTATTATAGTAATTCTTTCGTCAGAAGCACAAGACGAATTTACAGTATTTTGCAAAAAACGTGATCTTTTGATACGAAAGATGTCCTTGTAAATACGCCATAAAACGCATGGTTCTATAGTAATTTTAGTGATACAATCTACACTATCATGTGTTCATGCGAACATGTATTGTTGTTTGTAAGAATCACCAAAAATCTTTTGTTCACATAGACATATTAACAGTTGTCCGAGGAATATGCAAGATGTAGACAAATAATATTTCAAAAAAACGAAAAGTAAACAGATGTACATCATCAATCAATGGATTTCGTCAAAGAAATTTTTTATTGCGAGAGAAAAATTTTCCGGTGACTCGATCGGTGGCAAATGTCCGGCATTTGTTATGGCTACAAAACGGGCATCGGGAAGTCGTTCTGCCATCAGTTCCATTTCTTCGACGGGAGAGACGGCATCTTGTTCACCGCAAACCACTAAGGTTGGTATGGAAAACGACGGAAGCCAATCCGTTGCGTCGGGGCGTTCCGCCATTCCGCGATCGGCGGCGGCAACACCATCGACGGGTTGACGCAAAATGATTTGACGCACGGTTTCACGTGCATCGTTCCCCGTTTGCGGTGCGAACAAATTGGGAAGCATCGCGTCGGCCAATACTTCCAAGCCGGTTTCCGGCAAAGCATCGGCACGTCGCCTGCGATTTTGCGCGGCGGTTTCCGTGTCGGGTTGTGCTTTCGTATCACATAAAACCAATCCTGCCAAACGGTCTCCGAAATGCCGTGCAAAGTGCATCGCAACATATCCCCCCATCGAAAGCCCGCAAACAACAATGCGGGACGTATTGCCAATGCGATCCACCATGTCTGCAACATCCCAGGCGAACTGCGACATGGTTGTGACTTGTGCGATTGGCAATTTCGTTTGGCCGAACCCGCGAAGGTCGGGATAGATCAAACGATGAGAATCACCAAAATACCGGCTTGTTTCACGCCACATTGTATGGTCGAACGGAAACCCGTGCAGGAAGACGACGATCTTTCCGTTTTTTGTCCCTTGTTCTTCAAAGAACATGAAATCCTCCCTGGAGAGATGAGTAGAGAGTGATGAGTGGTGAGAAATCAACCCCCTTCACTTCGGCACTTACCCGACTTTCCTCTTTATCATATCACCGCATTTGCAGCAATGCAATACGCCGGGCAAAGAAACGGAGCAGGTCGGTTTCATCATCTGTTGTTGCACGGGCGTCATTGTCTCTTGAAAAATCTTCCCAAGCCATTGCGTACAGCAGCAGGTCGTCACCGCTTTCTTCGAAGTGTGCGGACAAGGAAGTTCCGATGAGGTCGTCGGAAATCAAAATGCTTTCCGGACCGGCAAGCGTTTCTGCTTGAGAATACAATAGATCGACAATATCATCCGGCAATGAAAGCGATATTGAATCCGGGACGGTCTCCTGGTGGTAAGCATAGGCTGCATTGAAAGGCATGGCCACTTTTCGCATTCCATCCGTCAAAACCAGTTGACCGTCCTGCGCAACGATACTTGCACCTGTTCCCAGGGAAACGGTGATGGAACAGGAACCTCTTGCAAACTGACTGATGGTTGTGTTGTTGAAACCGATAGCTTGCCAGGAAACAGATCGCTGTGCATTCGAAGCCGAAACACAACCCGGTGCAACAAAGTATTCTTCGCGCGGAGTCATATTCAGGAAAATCACCACATTATTCGTTTCATCGGCATTGACGGCGACAATCGTATTGGTGTTCCAAACGCGATAACTCGTCACAGTGTCCAGGCGTTGCACAAGATAATCGGCGACAAGAATCCGGCTGTCGTTTTCACCGTAAATCATGGCCGAGTTGTTGCCGCCGGAGACCGAATAAACATCGGCTGTTTGAAAATTCCCTGCTTCAATGCGATAACCTCCGCCTTCAAACAGGACGAGATTTGACCGCAGGGTATATGTATCATTTGACGGCAGGTCGAAAAACGACGCAGTACCGCCCGTTCCAAGAGCAACGACGCTGACCTGTTCGACACCGAATGTCCGATAAACCCGCGTTTCGGTGACAAGGATCGTATTGCCGTCCTGAAAAGTAAACTGGCAATTGTCCCCATCCGCCAAAATTTCCACGCAATCGTAACCGTCTGACGTATCAAAATCGATTTTCTGCAAACCGCTGATATCGATTTTCATGTTGTTGATGACCAGTTCGTCATCGGAGGTTACGACGACCGGATCATCTTTCGTTCCACCACCGATGACCGTAACGGAGTCGTCCTCCCCGATGAAACTGAATCGAATCATGCGGTACAAACTCGAATCCAGTCGCGTCAGACTTCCATCGTAACCGACGTGAAGTTCACCGTTGCTGTAATTGATGACATACTCGTTCGGTTCTCCCGGATGACCGAGGATTTCATAACCGTCTTCAATGATGCGCACGGTTTGCACCATTTTGGTCGAAACGATGGTCGGCAACAGTTCCGGTTCGACCGTCCCTTCGATTTTGACGACATAGACCATCCCGTCGGTCACGTCGAACTCAAGGTGTTGCTTGTCGCCGACAAGGGTCGAATAGCCGATCGGAATGGTGGAATGCGAGGATTCATAGACGACCATGCGCGTACCCTCGGGCAGACTGTCCAACACCGTGTCCCACGAAACACGACCGTCGTACATTGCCTCGAACGAGTACAGAAGTCTGCGCCCATCGACAAATTCAAGATCGGTGTCGCTCCACAACGGCATTCGACCGAGGTACACCACGTTGTCGTCCTCAAGAATCGTGCCGACAATTTGGTCGCGATCAAGATTGGTATTGGTCGCGCTGAGAATATTGAGCAAAACCGTCCGATCTGCTCCGGGATCGTAATCGGCGTTCACCGTAATTGTGATGGTCATGCTCGTCTGCTCCCAGGGATTGAAAACGATTCGCCCGGATGTCGGCGTGAAATCCATACCCGCAACGGCCGTTCCCGCAACAATCTCGTAATTGACGACGATCATTTCTCGCGGCATTTCGCTCAGATCAATGACAAAAACCAGGTCGGTGGTTCCTTCGTCGCCTTCAATGACCTTGACATCTTCGATTGTCATCGCAGGGAGAATGGCGGGGGTCATTTTCACCATACTGATTGCGGTTTCGCTCTCCTGGAAACCGTCGGAAACAACCACGCTGATCGTTCGCGATTCCAGGTGCGGCTTGTCGAGGAGGTTCTGATAACGGAGCGTTTGTAAAACCTTCGCATAATCCGAAGTCGGTGCCGTTCCACTGATGGTCAGCGTTCCCGTAGCCGAGTCGTAACGGCTGGCCAAACTTGTACCGCCGACATCGACCAACAACATTTCGTAGTTACCGTCAGGCCGATCCTGCAATTGAATGACGGCGTAGGAAATCAATCCGTCGGCCGTAACCGTCATATTGGGCGATACAATGAGCGAGGGTTGAATGGTTTCGACGAAAGTGACGTTGAAATCCATCCCCGCGTCCGCACCGTTGAGATCGATAACCGGTTTGACCGCCTTGTCTTGAACCCGGAAGTCCGTTTTGACGTTTTGACCGTCAATAATGACCGTTTTGGTCAACGGTGCCGGGAACGACGCACCGCTGATGGTCACGGTGTATTCGCCGTTCTCCAGGTAATACTGGTAAGCACCCGCCGAGGAAGTTTCAAATTCCGCAACCACATCGTCGCCCCGGCGAATGACGATTTGCATTCCTCCCAAACCTTCACCGGATTCATACATGAAGTTGTTATTGGCGTCGTCGTAAGCGACACCGACCAGGTAGCCGCCGTCGGGAAGCAACACGCCGTTTGAAAACGAAGCGAAATCCACCGTCGCAACCCACGGGCCGAAATCGGCCGTTCCCGCAGAGACTTCCTGCAAACCAATACCAATCAGTGTGAAAGTCGGATCCATGACGTTGTTGCGGTGAATGTGCGACGAATTACCGAAATCAATGACGAAAAATTCATGGAGAAATGAAGCGACACTTCCGTAATTGCCAGGAAGCGGTGATAAACCAAAAGCCGCAATATTTTCCGCATAATCAAGTTTTAAACCGCTTTGTGGGGCGTAGAAACCGGAATTGATCAACCGTTGCTCCAACGATAATTCGCCGGGTATTGTATGCGCCTGAATCTTATGATGGATCATCAAGGTCGTGTGTTCGTTGGCAATTCCGGCAAGCGTGTTATCCCAGGCAAGCGGGGCAACCGGCACAATTTCTGCAAATTCGCTGATAAGACGGGACAATGTTGGATAGGAATACGCGCCAAAATAGGAAGTGATTCGCGGATCATTGGCAATGCCTTTGTCAAGGTCGCTGAAAATGCGCGAAAGCTCGCCCTGAGGATCAACCCTCATGCGATTGATGCGCTCAAAAAGCTCCAGCGCTTCCGAGGATGGATCGAATGTCGGGTTGGCCGACAGTAACTCGCGGTTTTCGAGCGATTCGACAACAAGACGACGGAATCTTTGATTACGACCTGGCATGGGGAAACCTCACAACAAAACTCAGGAATCCATTGACGTTTTGAGCTGATTTGCATCTAAAAGAGAGAGAGATATTGATATAAACTATTATACCGAGAAATGAGACGGAAAATCAAATAGAATAGTTCTAATATATTGAAGGAATTGAGATTTTTTCCAATGATTTTGTTGTCAGACGAAAAAAAATTTATTATTGATTAATCGCAGTGACGCATTTTAGGAGTTTTAGACATTTAAAAATAAATACACAGAATGAGAAATCCTGATAAGGAACCAGTTATACTGTACACGGGCAGAAATTGTCTTTTCGACGGAAAGATTTTCCGGCGAGAAGGAGCACCCTTAGTAACAACAAATTCCCCCAAATGATGCGCCCTTAGTCCCATATCATCGTTGCGCAATCAATGTTACTAAGGGCGCGCTTTTCGGCCATGAACGTATCTTGGCAAAAAAAAACAATTCGACCCCGTTTACGGTATAGCACGGACATTATTGCCTGAAAATTTTACTGCGGAATGATTCCCGGTGAAATTTGTGACTTTAGCAAAAGTGCTACACTTCCCGGTTGCCAATTTTCAGAAAGCAAGTATTATAATGATGTTCTGTACGCAAGAATGATGATTCATTTATCGTAATTTTTCGACCAGAACAACCGGGGCGTAGCTCAGCCTGGCGAGAGCGCCTGCTTTGGGAGCAGGAGGCCGGAGGTTCAAATCCTCTCGCCCCGACTAACCTAACTTCTTATTTATAAACAACTTGGGGGAATTGCAAGAGCAAGCTTTTTGTGCTTTTGCACACATTTTTTTCCCACGGGAATAGAACCGTTAAGATATACAGCCAAACGCCAATAGCCTGATATTTTTCCTTGTGCCCTTTGTGGTAAAACGATTTAACCACAAAGTTCACAAAGGGTGACACAAGGAACACAAAGTTGGGCACGGGCATCATTCGCGTT
>Ga0123353_10014748_pt1 | contig 11291 bp, 13 predicted proteins | sample TergutLab28metaG_3_FD_92763 | JGI IMG/M metagenome (GOLD analysis project Ga0123353, IMG submission 92763) | Labiotermes labralis P3 segment gut microbial communities from Petit-Saut dam, French Guiana - Lab288 P3 | ecosystem: Host-associated > Arthropoda: Insects > Digestive system > Gut ... | reverse complement strand
GGTCTGCTCTTTTGTGTGCCCCTCGGCCCAATAGGCCAGCGCGCGTTTACGAAACTTTACATCATAACTCATGCGTTCATTTTATCATAATCGTGGATGAAAGTCAAGTGGTTTAGTTGTACTATTGGCGCCATGGGGTTGCTGGCAAGTGAGTTGCAGATCCGCAAGGCGATTGAGGCCACGCGCAAAGTGGCCGCAGGGGATTTCAGTGTACAGGTGCAGCTCAAAGGCATTCAGGAGTTGGAGAATTATCGTAGAGCTTCAACAAAATGACGCAGGATTTGACCTCCATAGAAACCATGCGCAGCGATTTTGTCAACGTCATTTCCCATGAGTTCAAAACACCCATTCGATAAATTTTATCAGGAAGACGAATCTCAATCCGGGCCAGGCAACGGCCTGGGGCTGGCAATCGTCAAGCGGATTGTTGAACTGCACAACGGTGCCGTGGAAGTACAGAGCGCACCATTGCAGGGCAGCAAATTTACCGTGATGCTTTAGCGCTGTTAAAGACCGGGCAAGGGGGTGCTCCCAATGGAGGCATAGAACCTTACCCGGTCGTCTAATTATTCATGATTGAGTTCGATTTTTAGCCTTCGCTTCGCGAGGGCTTGTTTTCATTTTGATGGGCTACCCTCAATAGACGACCGGGCAGGTTCTGCGCTTTCTCAGAGGGCACCCCGTAGCCACCCTCCATCTTTTCCACGAGCTCCGCGCCCTGGGCGATTTGTACGGCCCGCATCACTTCATCTTCGGTAAATCCCTCGCCGCCATAACATTGGATTCTACCGTGCCCTTGAACAGCACCGCCCGCTGGGGAACATAGCCGATCTTATTATAGAGAGCCTCCAGCTTGTAATCGCGTACATTGATACCGTCCACCAGCACTTCGCCCTCGGTGGCGTCGAAGAAGCGGGGGATCAGATCCAGTAAATCACCAGGGGAAGCCCGCTCATGATCACGGTCATCATTGGCATCATGACGGCCATGGCGCGGTTGGTGAATAAGGTTCACTCCCACTCGCTCCCGTCCCGCCGCAGCAGCTTTACCCGGGCGATCCGCGGCGTTTCGCCGCCCAGGGCCTCGCACAGCAGCGCAGGGTTGAGATTCGCCTCGCTCCCGGCGGCAAGGGTGCAGGCGAGCCGCGCCTCCCCCTCGCCCGCCCGCAGGGTATGGCTGAATATCAGCGGGGCCAGCGCAATCTCCTTTTCGACCTTGCGGTGGCCCTGCTTGCCCATTTTTTTCGCGGTGAGGCTTCCCCCGGCCAGCAGCATTTCCGCCCGGGCGCACCATTCCCCGGGATTCCCGCAGGGCAGGGCGATCTCGTACGCCGCCGCGCCGATTTCCCCCGGGCCGCACCAAGGCTGCGCCGCCCCCAGCACCTCAATCCCCTCGGGCAGCACGCCGTCGAACCGCCGGGCGATCTCCTCCAGGGGCATGTCCTGCTCCAGGCGCAGGTCGAGGGCCTCGCGCACGCCCTCCTGCCCCAGGGGCAGCGGCAGGGCGAAGGACAGGTACGGGTGCGGGTTGAAGCCCTCGGTGTACCACACGGGCAACGCCGCCCGGCGCACGGCGCGGCTCATGGCCCGCATCAAATCCAGGTGGGAGATATATATCGCGCGCCCGCGCTTGGAAAACCAGATGCGGATATTCTGCATTTCTGCATTCTCAATTCGTATACTACGCTGAGATTAGAAGCGTAGCAAAACACAAGCGAAAAGCTTTGATATATGGGTTTTTGCGTGGTGTTTTGCGTAACGCTTCTTATCGAAGCTTAGTATTATTCTCATTTGCTTTATAGAACTTCCGATTGTCCAGCGCCCATATCTTGTTCGAGAATTCCCCCGGCTGCACGCCCTGCATCGCCGTGGCGATCTCGTTGACCCGCGCGTCCAGCAGGTCCAGCTCGGCGAGGATTTCGGCCTCCAGGAACAGCGGCTCCTTGGCCACTCCGAACTGCGGCACGCCGTGGTGGGAAATGAGCATGTGCTGGAGCATCAGTGTGGTCTCCTGCGGGAGCTCTGCCTCCCGGGCTTTCTGCTCGATGTACACCGCGCCCCCCACCAGGTGCCCCACCAAGTTCCCCTTGAGGGTATAGCCCATGGCCAGGCCCGTGGCAGGCACGTCGTATTCCGTGAGCTTGTCGATGTCGTGCAAAATCACGCCGGCGAACAGCAGGTCGGCGTCCACCTCCTCATAGAGCGCCGCCACGGCCTGCGCCAGCCGCAAAATCGACAGCGTATGCCACAGCAGGCCGCCCCGCACCGCGTGGTGCAGCCGGAACGCCGCGGGCCAGAACAGCAGCGTCTCCTGTTTTTCCTCAAGGACGGACAGCACCAGCCGCTGCAGCGGCCCCTCCCGGAACGCGCCCACGATCTCCCGGATTTCCGCCAGCATCTCCTCGCCGGGGCGGGGGGCGCTGGGCACGAAATCCTCCATGCGCACCGCGTCCTTGTCGGTGGCCAGGCGCAGGCGCTCCACCCGGAACTGGTCTTGCCCGTTGTAGACCGACAGCGTGCCGCGCACCTTCACCAGGTCGTTCATGTTCACCGGGCCGTGGAGCTCCGTCTTATAGTCCCACAGCTTGGCGTTGACCTCCCCGCCGGCGTCCATGAGCGTCAGGTCCAGGAAGGCCTGGCCCTTCACGTTGGTCTTCTGTTCCACGGCCTTCACCAGGCAAAAGCCCTCCAGGGCGCCGGTGCTGTTGTTGACGCAGGTAAAGTTCATAGGTTCTCCTTATTTTCTTTACTGTTGGGGCGGCAAGCACTGCAATATTTCCATTTCACCCGTGATCTCGTACGCCTCCTGCCCCGCCGAGACAAACAGGCAGTCCCCCTGCCGCACGGGGATGCCGCCCACGGTGCCCTCGCCTTTTGTGACGGCAAGGGTGTAGGGCAACTCCCCTGATTCCTGCGCGCGCGTCTCCATTATACGCATGCGCCGCAGGCAGAAGCACGGCGTATCGTTATAGGATATCAGTTCCTCATAGCCGGGCGCGAGCTCCCAGGGCTCCATGCGCACACTGCACAGCAGGTCCTCGGGGTTCTGCGCGGTATAGTGGAAGCACTCGAACATCTTTTCAAAGCCCAAGCCCTGGTGGACGAGCTGCTCGGGCACCTGGTTGCCGGCGGTGTCGTGGGTTTCCAGGCTGATGGTGTAGTCCGTTGGCTCCTGAATCTCCAGCAGCAGCACGCCCGCGCCGATGGCGTGGGGCGACCCGCCCCGGATGAGATAGACCTCCCCGGGCTGTATGGGAATCCTGTGCAGCAGCGCCGCCATGCCCTCGATATCCTGCCGTTCGAACAGGCCCTTCAATAGCGCGGGCGTGACCTCCTCCTTAAATCCCATGAGGATATACGGCGGCTCGCCATTGATCTCCCGCCCGCCGAGGATATACCAGGCCTCGGTTTTGCCGTATTCGGAATTGAACAGCCGCAGGGCGGTTTCCTTATCCGGGTGCACCTGAATGGGCAGGCGCTCGGCGGAGTCGAGAAATTTGGTGAGCACGTTGAAGGGCGTGTCGATCAAATCCCGCAGATAGGCGGTCTCCCCGCAGGCCAGCGCAGCACGGCTGAGGCCCTCATGTTCCGGCGCGCCCTCCCGGGGCGGGTTGATGGCCTCCACCACCGAGGCCAGCCAGTCCTCGGGGAAGCAGCCGTCCGCGCCCTCGCGCCCGTGCAGCCCGTCCAGCAGCTTGCCCCCGCGGTACAGCCGCCAGACCCGATTTTCCTCCAGTTTTAAAATCATGGGATTTACCTCCTGCTAAAACTGCTTTCTATTATAAGGGCTGAACGCCGCAAAAGCAAGCATTTTCATAAAATCCTTGACATTTGGGCGGGGGCGCGATACCATAATACTGTTCCCTCTCTAAAACCTTGCCAATGAAGATATAGTATAAGACAAAAACAGCTAGGAGAGCCCCCATGCCCTACGAAGACCTCATCGAGACCACCCTGCGCCAAGAAACGCTCTACAAGGGCCCCATCGTCCGCGTGCGCCGCGACCAGGTCCTGCTGCCCGACGGCAAGCCCTGCGCCCGCGAAGTGGTGGAGCACCCCGGCGGGGTGTGCGTGGCAGCGATGACGGATACGGGCGAGCTACTGTTCGTGCGGCAGTTCCGCTACCCCCACGGGGAGGTACTGCTGGAGCTGCCCGCAGGCAAGCTGGAGCCCGGCGAACCGCCCCTGCCCGCCGCGCGCAGGGAACTGGCCGAGGAAACTGGCGCCGCCGCGGCCCGCTGGAGGGGCCTGGGGCTGTTCTACCCCACGCCGGGCTACTGCGGCGAAAGGCTCTATCTCTACTATGCCACGGGGCTTACCTTTTCCGCGCCACACCCGGACGAGGAGGAGTTCCTGCAGTGCGAACGCGTTCCGCTGGACCGGGCCGTGCAGATGGTGCTGGCGGACGAAATCCCCGACGGCAAGACGCAGGCTGTGGTGTTAAAGGTGGCTATGCTGCGGGGCAGTCTATAGGGGGCTCGCACAGAATTCTAACATTCCTGCGCAATATTGCCTCCCCCCGCCAGGCATAGGCCCGGCCCGCAAGGGGGGTATCCTTTGTCACACGCGCGATGGGATCAAGCAAAAATTCCGGCAGGGGGGCAATCCTCGCGCCGCGGTTATGCGGGCAGGCCTCCTGGCACAGGTCGCAGCCCCAGGCGGTGCCCGCCCGCCGTAGCAGCGCCTGCTCTTTCGGGGTTAGCGTCCCCCTGCGCTGTGTGATGTGCGACAGGCATTTCTCCCTGCAAAAGCCATCCGCCCCCAGCGCGCCGGCGGGGCAGGCCCGGGCGCACGCGCCGCAATGGCCACAGCTAACAGGGGACGGTGGACGATGGACGGCCGGCAGCCGGGCGGAGGTCGCAATCCCGCCCAGGAACACCCAGCTGCCATATTCTTTCGTGATAAGCAGGCCATGCCTGCCACGCGCGCCAAGGCCCGCCTGGACCGCAAGGGCCACCTCTGGCAGGCGTGTGCTGTCACAGTGCGGGCGAAACGCCTGCCCGGGGAAGGCCGCCCGCAGCAGTGCGCAGGCGCTTTCCAACCGGGCGCCGCATACTTCGTGGTAATCCCGCGGCACGGCGTAACGCGAGGTATTCCGCCCGGCGTAGTATTCCCCCGGCAGCAGATAGGGAAATACTGCCACGATAACGGATTCGCCTTCATATTCGCACACACCCCATAGGGGCAGCAGCGGGGCAAGCAATTCACGCATAGTGATACCTCCAGGTTTCATTATACATTCCCGGGGCCAGAAAGGCAAGCGATAAAAAATCCCCGGAAAAGCAGGGGCGAAATACGTTGACATTTCCGCCCGCCCATGCTATACTTACCTGGTAACGCGGGTGTAGTTCAATGGTAGAATTCCAGCCTTCCAAGCTGGTTACACGGGTTCGATTCCCGTTACCCGCTCCAGCATGCTATATAATTTTTTGCGCATCTTTTTACGGTGCGCTTCTTGTTGAAGTTTCGTATGCTAAGGGGGAGTTCCACATGAAAATCCTTGTTGCGGGCGCGGGCCATGGCGGGCTTGTCGCCGCCAGCTGGCTGGCAAAATGGGGTTCACAGGTCACGGTCATTGAAAGCTACCCGGAAGAAAGCCTGGGGCACGACTGGGAGGATGTCTTTAACCCGGACTGCTTCCGCGAGGCGGGCATCCCCGTGCCGGCGCCGGAGGAATACCGCCCGTCCTGCCACATGACCTTTCACAGCCCGTCACGGCGCCACGGCATAGAGGCCTACATCCCGCCGGAGCAGTGCACTGAAGTTTCCATGGCGCGGGGGCCCATCCTGCGGCGGCTGGTCGCTGCCGCCCGGGCCAACGGCGTCGCCTTCGAATTCAGGACCGCCGTGCAGCGGCCCCTGGTGGAGGGCGACCGCGTGGCCGGCCTGGCCGTGTACGGCCCCGACGGCCCCCGCGAATGGACCGCCGACCTGGTCATCGACTCCGCGGGCATGGATTCCCCTGTGCGCTGGCAGCTGCCGGAGCGCTTCGGCATCGAGCGGGAATTCCAGAGGGGCCAATATTTCACAACCTACCGCATGGCCTATCAGCACACCGGCAAGGCGCCTATGAACGGCCCGTTTAACATCTACTTCTTCCCCCTGGGGCAGCCCGGCATCGCCTGGGTCGCACAGGAAAGCCCGGAAAGCGTCGATTTTCTGGTCGGCACTTTTGAAGATGCCGACCCGGTCTTTGTTGAACGGGTGCGGCACTCGCTGCTGGAAAGGCACCCGGAAATGGGAAATATCGTGCACCGGGAGGGCAAGGTCTGCAAGATACCGGTGCGGCGGCCCATCAGCCGCATGGTGGCCGATGGTTACGCCGCCGTGGGCGACGCCGCCGCGATGACTGTGCCCATCATCGGCGCCGGCATCAGCAATTCCATCCGGGGCGGCGCGCTGCTGGCGCACGCCGTGCTTTCGCCCGCCAACAAGCACTGCTCCACCGCGGAGCTATGGCCCTACCAGGTGGAGTACATGCGGCAGATCGGGGCGGCGCATGCCTCCCTTGACATCGTCAAGGATTTTCTGCTTAAGCTGCGCCCCGAAAAGCTGGACTACATTTTCAGGAACAAATTCCTGGTAGCTGAGGACATGGTCGGCGGCCGCACCGGGCGGGAGCTGAAGCTCACCCGGGAGCAGCTGGCTTCGCGCAAGCTGCTGCACGCTGCGAATATCCCCCTGCTGACACGCATGACAGGCATGCTTTCCGCCTGCAATTTGCTTAAACTGTGCGCTATGAATATCCCTATGCGCTATAACGAGGACGCCGTGCGCGCCTGGGCGGCCCTGTACAACGGGATCGGGAATATAATTTAACGGGCAAACAGTATAAAGATTATTTTTCATAATTTACCAAACAGTTTTGAGTGTAAAACAATAGAGACGCCGCTTGTGCGTCTCTGTTGTTTTGTGCCCTCGAAAGGGTCATTTGCCGTTCGAACGCTACCCCTTCGAGTTCCGGCTGACCGCCACCTACATCTTGTCTCAATCCCCCGAAGGGGCTTTTCCATTCTAACAGTTTTTCCCGAGCCTGTCAAGCAGAATTTTTGGTTCCAAACCATTTGACAACCACCAGCAATCCGGCTATAATAAAATTACATTCGCATCCCAAACATGAAGGGGGCCGCTATGAAATATCAACACCACAAAGCCGACCTGTGCGTGGTCGGTGGCGGGATGGCGGGCCTGTGCGCGGCCATGGCGGCGGCGCGGCGCGGGGCGAAGGCCGTGCTCCTGCAGGACCGCCCCGTGCTGGGCGGCAACGCCTCGTCGGAAATCCGCATGTGGATCTGCGGGGCGCGGGGGGAAAACATGCGCGAAACAGGGTTGCTGGAAGAGCTCGAGCTGGAAAACCTGCGCCGCAACCCAGGGCCGAACTACTCCATATGGGACAGCGTCCTGTATGAAAAGGCACGCTTCCAGAAAAATCTGGAGCTGCTGCTCAACTGCACCTGCGCGGGGGCGGAAATGGAGGGCAACAGGATCAAAAGCGTCAAGGGCTGGCAGCTGACCACCGAGACTACGCACGTCGTTGAGGCCAGGCTTTTCGCCGACTGCTCAGGCGACAGCATCCTGGCGCCGCTGACCGGGGCGGAATTCCGCGTGGGGCGCGAGGCGCGGGCGCAGTTCGGCGAGAGCATCGAGCCGGAAACCGCCGACTGCAAAACCATGGGCATGAGCTGCCTTTTCCAGCTGCGCGAAACACCGGAACGCACGGCGTTCACCCCGCCGGACTGGGCATACAAATACACATCGGACGCGGACCTGCCCGGCAAGGACCACAACCTGGGGAACAATTTCTGGTGGATCGAGCTGGGCGGCGAGGACGATTCCATCCATGACACAGAAAAGCTGCGCGACGAGCTGCTGAAAATCGCGTTCGGCGTGTGGGACCACATGAAGAACCACGGCGACCACGGCGCGGACAACTGGGCCCTGGACTGGATGGGCTTCCTACCCGGCAAACGGGAGAGCCGCCGCTACGTGGGCGGCCACATCCTCACGCAGAATGATGTCGCGGCCGGCGGGCGCTTCGACGACATCGTCGCCTACGGCGGCTGGCCCATGGACGACCACTTCCCCGCGGGCTTCCATTACCGCGGCGGCCACCCCACGATCTACCACCCCGCGCCCTCGCCCTTCGGCATCCCCTACCGCTGCCTGTATTCCCGCAACATCGAAAACCTGTTGTTCGCCGGGCGCAACATCAGCGTGACCCACGCGGCGCTCAGCTCCACCCGGGTGATGGCCACCTGCGCGGTTCTGGGGCAGGCCGTGGGCACGGCCGCGGCGATAGCTGCCCGGGATGATCTCGCGCCCCGCGGGGTGCCCATGGCCGCATTGCAGCAGGCCCTGCTGGAGGACGACTGCTACCTGCCCTGGTGTGCGCGTGACATTCCGGCGCTGACGAAAAACGCGGCGCTTGCCTCCACCGCGGCGGATATCGAAAACCTGCGCAATGGCGTTGACCGCCCTGTGGGGGAACAGGACAACGGCGTATATTTTCGCGAAGGGGAATCCGCGATATATACGTTCGGGCAGCCGGAGGATGCCTCGATGCTCCGCTTTGTGTTCGACAGCGACCTGAACCGCAAGATCAAGAACATGCCCTGCAACTATCCATTGCATGAAACGCGCTGGCACACCCCAGAAACCCTCGTAAAGGACTTCAGAGTGGACTATTCCGAGGATGGGGAGCGCTTTATGGAGCTGATCAGCATCACGGGGAACTACCAACGGCTCGTGCGGCTGCCGGTGCATGTACGGGCCAAGGCGCTGCGATTTGTGCCGCTGCGCACCTGGGGCGGGGGAAGCATGCACGTGTTCGCCTGGGACGCGCGCTGAGAAGATTTCACAAAAAGCTTGCAATTTCTCCAGTTATTTGATAAAATACTTACGATGCCAAAATCATTGAAGGTAGGGCAATAATGAAATAATGAAAAGATTTTTCTATCGGATATTCTGCGGCTTTTTCCTGGGGCTGAGTATCTTCGCCCCGGGCTTCAGCGGCAGCGTAATCGCCATTATCATGGGGATCTACCAGGACCTAGTGCGCATCGCATCCAACCCGTTCAAACGCCTGAAGCAGAACATCCTGTTCTGCCTGCCGCTGGGGATCGGCGCGGCCATCAGCGCGGTGCTGTTCGTGCTGGTGTTCCAGTTCCTGTTCGAGCACTACGAAAAGGCGACCTGCCTGCTGTTCGTCGGGCTGATTTCCGGCAACCTGCATGTGGTCTTCACGCAGATAAAAAAGTGCGGGTTCCGCTGGCATTACCTGCTGGGCGGGGGCGCCGCTTTCGCCGCGGCGATTGCCTTTTGCCTTCTCAGCGAGGGCGTCGGGGCCGGGGCGGGCGTGCAGGGCATCACCGCCAGCCTGCCCATCCTGGCGCTCGGCGGCTTCGCGGCTGGCGTGTTTGCGCCCATCCCCGGGATGAGCGTATCCATGGTCCTGATCCTTTTCGGGATATACGGCCAGCTGCTTTTCGCCGCGAATGCCCTGCTGCACCTGGATTTCACGGTTCTCATCCCCTTCGGGCTGTGCGGCCTGTGCGCGGTAGGCGGCATGGTGCTCGCTTCGAAGGGCATCAAGCTCGTGTTTGAGAAATTCCCCGGCTTTGCCAACTCCATGGTGCTGGGGTTCATGACAGGCTCGCTGGCGGGCATCCTCGTACAGAGCCTGCGCATGCGGGACGAGGGCTTCACCTGGCTGCTGGGGGGGCTCATGCTGGCGGCGGGCGCGGGGATATCCATACTGTTCGTGGCGCTGGGCAAAAAGATGGATGTGGAAGCATAAGCGGAAACGGTTTTGTGGACATACATGCAGAAGAATCCGCGTATAATCCTATGAACGGTACGACGATGGGAATGAAATTCCATGAAAATCATGAAACATGTACCCAATACGCTTTCGGGCCTGCGCATTATCCTGTCGATGATCCTCTTATTCTTGACAGGGCGGCCCTGGGTCTTCCTGGTTGTGTATTTATTGAATGGCGCCACGGATGTCTTCGACGGCAGGATCGCCCGGCGCTTCCACGTGGAAAGCGACCTCGGCTCGAAGCTGGACGCCGTGGGCGATTCGATGCTGTTTGCCTCGGCGCTGATCTGCATGGCCTTCCTGGCGGACCTGGAAATCGAGCTGTTCAAGTGCCTGGCCGTGCTGAGCTTCGGCGTGGTATACAAGGTGGCCAACGTATTCGTCACGCGCGTGCGTTTCAAGCAGTGGAATATGATGCATACCCTGATGAACAAAACCGTGTTCGTCACGCTGTACTTCTACGTGCCCATCTTCCTGCTGCTGGGGGAGATCAATTTCCGCATGGTGTTCGCTATCACCGTACTGATCTGCCTGGCCTGCTTCGAGGAGACCGTGACCCTGCTACACATGGACGAATACGACGTCAACTGCAAGGGTGTGGTGGGCGCAAGGGTGGCGGAAAAGCTACCGAAGCGCGGGGCGGCGTGAATTGAATCGCAGACCCACAAGCCCCCACCAGTTGCTCCAATTCAGCCAAACGGACAAATGGACAAGAAGCCCCCTGTTGTAGTAAAAAAACTACGACAGGGGTCAAACTATAGCGGGATTTCTATGCCGGCAGTGGGTAACGGGCATTTCCTATATCCACACCGGCCAGGGAGAGAATTGTCTACCCCACGATGATTCGCGGCCTGTTCGACAACAGCTTTGTCGCTTTCAAATCCGGCACATGTCCATTGGACAACCTCCCCGGCACTAAAATGGCTCGTAAGGATTAAATTCCCCTTCCCTGTGCCATACTAATCCCGAACATCATTTGGCCCGGGAGGGGAATCCATGAAACTCGCGCACCAGAAGAATAAGGCCACCCGCGCCTGGGCGCGGCAGCTCCTGCGCGGCCACAGGGGCGCGGCCGTTGCGCTGCTTCTGATCGGCTTTCTGCTGGCGGCGGGCGCGGGTTTGCTGCCCCTCCTGCTGGATTTCGCCGCGAACCAGGCTGCCGCCGCCATTCCGAACCATACCCCCAGCATCGACTTGGGACTGCGCTGGGGCAAGGCCGGGGGCGCTGTGCTGCTTACCCTGCTGGCGGCGCTGCTTTGCGCGCCCCTGCGTGTGGGCCGCGAGGCCTGGTTCTACGGCGGCGCCGATGGGCGCAAACGTTGCGCCACCCGAGTGCTCTTCTGGCTGCAGCCGCGGTGGGCCTGCAAGGCCGCGCGCTTCGCGCTGGCAGTTTCCCTGCGCAAATTACTTTGGGCAACGCTGTACCTGCTGCCGGGTGGGTTTTTGTTGGTGGGCACGCTCTGGCAGGCGCG
>Ga0123353_10014747_pt1 | contig 11291 bp, 10 predicted proteins | sample TergutLab28metaG_3_FD_92763 | JGI IMG/M metagenome (GOLD analysis project Ga0123353, IMG submission 92763) | Labiotermes labralis P3 segment gut microbial communities from Petit-Saut dam, French Guiana - Lab288 P3 | ecosystem: Host-associated > Arthropoda: Insects > Digestive system > Gut ... | reverse complement strand
CTTTTGCCCGATGAAATGGTAAAACAAAAAGGAAATAACTTTACAGTAACATTCGGCGCTCCTATCCCGTACACTATTTTCGATGAAACAAAAACGCTTAAAGAATGGGCAGCATGGCTACGGGAGGAAACATTAAAGATGAACCAGGAATACTTCCAATAGCTATATTCCTGAGTTAACAGCAAATTTTAATAATATCATTTACAAGTAACTACCAAACAATCTCATTTATTCCTGCTTCCCGAAGTATTGAATTGGTTTTTGAGAAATGTTTACACCCAAAAAAGCCTGCATGAGCAGATAACGGCGAAGGGTGTACTGTTTCTAAAATATAATGTTTTGTCTTGTCAATGAGTGATGCTTTAGCACGGGCATAGTTTCCCCACAGCAAAAAAACCAACCCTTCCCGTTTTTGTGAAAGTTGTCGAATCACAGTATCCGTAAACTGCTCCCATCCACGGTTTTGGTGTGAGCCTGCCTGGTGCGCACGAACAGTAAGAGTTGCATTGAGCAAAAACACTCCTTGCAGCGCCCAACGGGTTAAGTTGCCACTCACAGGAACCGTAATTCCGGCATCATCTGTAAGTTCTTTAAAAATGTTAATCAGCGACTTCGGGTGTGGCACACCGTCAGGAACCGAGAAACACAAGCCATGTGCTTGCCCAAAATCGTGATAGGGATCCTGGCCCAAAATTACTACTTTAACTTCGTGAAACGGCGTGAGATTAAACGCATTAAAAATTAAATGTCCGGACGGAAAAACCGTGTGCTGTTTCTTCTCTTCAACTAAAAACGTTTTTAACTGCGCAAAAGAAGGGGCTGAAAAAGCCTCGCCCAATACATCTTTCCACGAATTTTCTATTTGGGGATTTACAGTCATTTTTTTGCGTGCAAAATAATAAAAATGTTACTTTCAAACATTAATTTTAAAAATATTTATTTTTTTTGCAACTATCGGCACAATGGAGAAAAATGCAGAGAACTTTTTTTATTTTTGCGCCTGATTTGTAAAAAGTATAACTTTTTGATATTATGAACGAAATTGTTGCTAACGAAGTAAATTTTATTCCGCTTTTTTCATTGGAAGATGAAGAAAAACTAAAAAAAGAAAAGGTAAATGAGATAATCCCCATTCTTCCCTTATTGAACACAGTGCTTTTTCCCGGTATGGTAATTCCGATTACAGTGGGGAGGAGCAAGTCAATAAAACTAACCCAGGATCATTCACGAAGTAATCTTGCAATTGGCGTTATTACACATAAAGACAATGAATTAGAAGAACCAGCCAAGTCAGATTTGTACGCAGTAGGAACATTAGCCCGCATCCTCAAATATATGTCCATGCCCGACGGTAGCGTAACCATTATCGTGCAAGGGATCAAGCGCTTTGAATTGTTAGAGATTATAGAAACTGAACCTTACTACAAAGCACGTGTTCGTGAGTATATTACCAAAGAATTTACCGCCGAATTAAAAAATAATTCCGATTTTCAAGCGCTCATCGGCTCAATAAGAGATACGGCGGTTTCAATGTTACGGTTGTCGCCCAATGTGCCGCGCGAAGCTACGTATATGCTCAAAAATATAGAAAGTCCTTCATTCTTAATGAATTTCATCGCTTCTAATTTGTCGGTTACTGTTGATGAGAAACAGTCTATTTTGGAGATTCAAGACATCGGAGAACGCGGGAAAGTGGTGTTGAAGTTACTGAATAAAGACTTGCAAATGGTTGAGGTTAGGAATCAGATTCAGAGCAAGTCGCGGGAGGAGATGGATAAGCAAACACGCGAATATATGCTCAATCAACAGATGAAAGCGATACAACAAGAGTTGGGCGGTTCGCCTTCGGAAAAAGATACTAAACAGTTGGAAGAAAGGGCGACAGCAAAGAAATGGAATGTTGAAACCAAAGCAATTTTTGAGCGCGAACTAAAAAAACTGCAACGAACCAACCCAATGTCTCCCGATTATTCAATCCAACTTAACTATCTGGAACTGATGATAGACTTGCCGTGGAATGAGCTCGGCGAAGATAACTTTGATTTGAAAAAAGCAGCAGATGTTTTAGACAAAGACCATTTCGGTTTGGAAAAGGTGAAAGAGAGGATTATTGAATATCTTGCGGTTTTAAAATTGAAAGGAGATATGAAGTCTCCGATTTTATGTTTGGCAGGCCCTCCGGGTGTGGGCAAAACATCACTCGGAAAGTCAATAGCAGAAGCGATTGGTAGAAAATATCTCCGTATGTCTTTGGGCGGACTGCGCGATGAGTCGGAAATACGCGGGCATCGCAAAACTTACATAGGTGCTATGCCCGGAAGAATTATTCAAAGTATGCGTAAAGCAGAACAGGCAAACCCCGTGTTTGTATTAGATGAAATTGACAAAGTGCTCGGAATGAACGTGCAAGGCGACCCGTCCGCCGCACTGCTAGAAGTACTTGACCCAGAACAAAATGCTACTTTCTACGATAATTATTTGGAAACTTCTTTCGATTTGTCGAAAGTACTCTTTATTGCAACTGCAAACAATCTGGGTAACATACACCCAGCATTGTTAGATAGAATGGAAGTGATTGATATTGCAGGATATTTGATAGAAGAAAAATTGAATATTGCACAGAAACACTTGATTCCGCGCCAATTAAAAGAACATGGCATGGAAGAAAACGGACTGAAATTTTCGAGTGATATATTAGAACGGATTATCGTTGATTATACCCGAGAATCCGGAGTAAGGAACTTGGAAAAGTTGATTGCCAAGATGATACGAAAACGTGCCTCTCAACTTGTTCGCGATGGCAAATTAGCAAAGGAGATTGTTATTGCAGATTTGTCAAAAACGTATGGCGCACCTATTTTTCAAAAGGAACGGTCACTTGATAATAACGTGCCCGGAGTGGCAACAGGTTTGGCATGGACTGCGACAGGCGGAGAGATACTTTTTGTAGAATCTGTTATTAATGCAGGTAAAGACGGCTTGACAATGACAGGCAATCTTGGCGATGTGATGAAAGAATCGGCAACCATTGCGTTTGAATACCTGAAAACGTATGCAAATGATTTCGGCATAGATGATACAGTTTTTGAAAATACACACGTTCATCTTCATGTGCCCGAAGGCGCAACACCGAAAGATGGTCCATCTGCCGGTATTACCATATTATCCTCTATGATTTCAGCTTTTACGAAGAAAACAGTACGCTGTAAAATTGCCATGACAGGTGAGATTACACTGCGGGGAAAACTTCTACCGGTGGGGGGAATCAAAGAGAAAATCTTAGCCGCGAAACGCTCAGGAATCTTCGACATCCTGTTGTCTTCCGAAAACCAAAAAGATATTGAAGATATTAAAGAACACTTCATTGAAGGAATGAAATTCCATTATTTCAGCGAGATGAAAGATGCAGTAATATTTACCGGAGTAGTATAGTGGAATTAAAAGCAAATACAAAAACAACTTAATATTTGAACATTAAATAATTATGGAACCAAAAAGAATTTTCGACATCCTATCCCATTATCAATTCAGATACCCTAATCAGGAAGTAGCATTAGCAGGAAAAATTGGCAAACAATGGAAAAAGTATTCACTTTCAGAATATATTGAAATAACAAACAATCTTTCTTTTGGTATGATAAAACTGGGGATAAACCCCGGAGACAAAGTCGGGATTATTTCTACGAACCGCCCCGAATGGAATATGCTGGATATGGCAATTATGCAAATTGGAGCGATTACCGTGCCTATTTATCCTACATTAGCAACACATGAATATAAATACATCATCAACCATGCTGAAATAAAGTTAGTTATCTTAGAAGGTGCGGAACTGATGGAGAAAATATCTTCAATATTGCAGGAGATTAAAGACTTGAATTTTGTTTACACTTTTATTGATAGAAAGAAATTTCCTTATTTTCAACAACTTGTTGATTTAGGAAAAGAGCATCCCAATTACGAAGAGATTGAAATCCGCAAAACTGCCGTAATATCTTCCGATTGTGCCACAATTATTTACACATCAGGGACTACAGGTATTCCCAAGGGCGTGATGTTATCTCATGATAACCTCATTGGGCAGATTTTGAATATTTGCCATACTCCGGCGCCGTGGTCGAATATTGCTTTTAGTTTTTTGCCATTATGTCATGCTTACGAACGGATGTTAGTATTTCTATATCAATATTTAGGAATGTCAATCTATTATGCACAAAATTTAGGTACGATAGCTGAAAATATAAAAGAAGTTAAGCCCACCATGATGTCCACAGTGCCGCGCATGCTGGAGAAAATTTACGATAAGATTTATATTTCGAGCAATAGTATGCCCTGGCTTACGAAGAATATTTTCCGTTGGGCGGTACGAGTTGCCTGTAACTACAAGATTCAACCTCATAACAGAACTTGGTGTTACAACCAAAAACATCGGATTGCGGATAGGTTGGTTTTCAGCAAAATCCGTAGAAATATCGGAGGTAATTTTGATATTGTAGTTTCAGGAGCAGCGAGCATTCAACCCCGCTTGGCTTCCTTTTTTTCAGCGATAGGGATGCCTGTTTTTGAGGGGTATGGTTTAACGGAAACGTCACCGGTAGTGGCGGTAAGTTGCAGAGATAAAGATGGAAGAGAGGCAGGTACGGTAGGATTTCCACTGCCCGGTATTGAGGTAAAAACAGATGAAAATGGTGAGGTTTGTTGTCGAGGACACAATGTGATGATGGGATATTTTAAAGATGAAGCACTTACAAAAACAGTAATTGATGGAGAAGGGTGGTTTCACACGGGCGATTTGGGTAAGATAAACGATAGAGGACAACTAATCCTAACCGGAAGATTGAAGAACTTGTTCAAAACATCTTTGGGTAAATATATCAACCCGCAGATGATTGAAGAGAAGTTTACAGAATCGCCATTTATTGAAAATATCGTTGTGGTAGGGGAGGGGCAAAAATTTGCAGCCGCGCTTATATCTCCTGATTTCAATTTTCTGCAAAGCTGGTGCCTGCGCCATAATATTGAATATCAGAACCCACAACAAATTATTGATAATCATGAAATTAGCAAGCGCTATGTGCGCGAAGTTGCAAAATATAATGCCCATTTTGGAGATACAGAGCAAGTGAAGAAGTTTATTCTCATCCCTGATGAGTGGTCGCAATATACAGAAATACTTACACCTACGTTGAAAGTAAAACGTAACTTGGTACAGGAAAGATATAAAAATGTGATTGAAAAACTATTTCAATAATAGCAATGATGACTAATATTCGTCTTCGTGAAAAAAGAAATCGTCCTTTGTAGGATAATCCGGCCATAAATCTTCAATATTATCATACACTTCTCCCTCATCTTCAATCTCTTTTAAGTTTTCAATAACCTCCATAGGTGCACCTGAGCGCATAGCAAAGTCTATCAGTTCTTCTTTGGTTGCAGGCCAAGGTGCATCTTCTAATTTTGAGGCTAATTCTAACGTCCAATACATAAAAAAATCTATTAAATGGTTCTTTTTTACAGGGGGCGCAAAAATAAATTTTAATGAATATGAATGGAGGCTTTCGTGTTTTTTTTATTTACTTCATTTTCAGATACTTTTCTTCAATATCCATTTTATTATGCAGAAATCTTGCTAAAATAAAGAAATAATCTGCGAGCCTGTTTACAATTTGCAGGAGGATTAGGATGTGTTTATTTTGGAGGCACAAGTACGCAATTTTTCTTTCAAATTTTCGGCAAACAGTACGACAAATATGGGCTTGTGCGATGGCACGAGAACCTTGCGGCAGCAAAAAACTATGAAGTTGTGGTAATGTTTTATCCATCATATCCATCTCTTTTTCAATTTCGGTTAAGAAACTATCCCATGAAACCTCCTTCCAATATTGATCATACTCTTCTTTTCGTGTTGCCAAAATGCCACCCATAATAAACAATTTTTTCTGTATTTCTGTTAAAAAAGGGATATTTTCTTCGGCAATCAATGCGCCGATATGCGAGTTAAACTCATCGCACGTTCCGTAAACGTCAATAATAGTTTCGGCTTTACTTACTCTACTCCCGCCCACTAATGCAGTGTTGCCGGTATCTCCTGTTTTGGTGTAAATTTTACTCATGAATAACTTTTTTTTTCGACAGCAAAGAAAAAGTTTTTTTTTGATAGTTATTAGTAATACATATTTTGTATATAGTTTTTATTACTTTTGCGGCGTTTTTTTATTGTATCAAACATATTAAATTGATAATCATTATATATTGAAAGATTGTTTTTTACCATAAATATTAGAGATTAAACTTATTAACAAAAAATAAATTTTTATGAAAAACATTACCTTTTTATTAATTTTATCATTAATGCTGTCAGCGAGTTGCACAGCACAAACCCAAAAGCAGGAAACGAAACCTGATGAAGTTCAAATCACGAAAGAAGAACCCAAAAAAGTAGTTATGCAAGAAGTATTTATTGAAACCACGTTGGGCAATATTTCCATTGTCCTTTTCAATGAGACGCCGCTTCACAGAGACAATTTTATCAAATTGGCAAGTGAAGGTTTTTATGATGGCGTTTTGTTTCACAGAATTATTCAAAACTTTATGATTCAAACCGGCGATCCTGATTCAAAGAATGCTGCAAAGGGACAACGGTTGGGTATGGGTGGTCCGGGGTACACAATCCCTGCAGAAATTTTGCCGAACCTAACCCATAAACGAGGCACAGTGGCTGCTGCCCGATTGGGAGATGGTGCAAATCCTCAGCGTGCTTCTTCCGGTTCACAGTTTTATATTGTTGATAATCCGAATGGAACTCCCCATTTGAATAATCAATATACTGTTTTTGGAGAAGTAGTATCCGGTATGGATGTAGTGGACAAAATTGCAGCACAACCGAAAGACCCAAGCGATCGCCCATTAGAAGATGTTAAGATTATCTCAATGAAAGTGGTTGAGAAGTAATAATTACAACGCATTTTCCAGCGCCAACCGCACTCTTTTCTTCAATTCCTGCAAGTTTTCTTCTGCGTCAGGATAGATAGGCGGTAAAAATTCTACAAATATTTTTGTAAAGGGTCTGGGGATTCTTTTGAAACGGAAAGCCGCACGCTCGGAGCCCGAAATAGCAATCGGCAAAATTGGAATATTTAGTTCTTGGCTTAGTATCGCAAACATATCTTTAAACTCCTTCATTTTCTTGTCTTTAGAACGTGTACCTTCGGGAAAAATTATCACATTTTTCCCTTGTTTCAGCACAGTGTTCATCTGTACAATAGATTCACGGAGATTTGTGTTAATATTCATCAAAATAATATTGTTTCTGGGCGCTAAAAATCTAGTAATTGCCAAACGAAAATGCTTGTCTTTGGCAAACATGTATGTATTCTTTACTCTTTTCCAAGGTAATCGTGCTAAAACAAAAGCGCCATCCAGCCCGCTCCGATGGTTTGCAACAAAAATAACAGGTTGATCAGGAATATATTGCTTTCCTTTTCCTCTTAAATAAAAATAGGAATGTGCAATTATCTTAATTAAATTTACGGTAATCCAATTCGTAAAACTATAGCGCGGCAGTTTCATGTCAGGTTTTTCCGTTTGCAAAATTTCCTTCCAAGATACCTCATTATCATTGTATTCCGTTGCAAATTTTTCAACGAATTGCGAGAGTTTTTCCAAGCAATAAAACTCATCTAACTGCTGCGCTTTCATAGGTAAGGCAAAAGTATTTTCAATAAAAGTGAGTAAAGAAAGTTTACTTAATGAATCCATTGCCAAATCAATTTCAAAGTGGTCGTCTGCATGAGCACTTATATTTAATTCTCTATCAATAAATTGCCTTAGAATTTTATACGTATATGAAAAACTTTCAATATCTTCATCAGGTTTTTTTTCTTTTTTATGAATAAACTCTTCCAATTTGAAACGCTGCACTTTTCCCAATCGGTTTTTGGGCAATTCTTCCGAAACGACATGAATCTGTTGAATGCGTTTGTAATTCATCGCGTTTTTGTTGTATTTCGTAACCTCATCTTTCAACAATTCTTCTAAATCTCCGTCGGAATGCAACCTCACAGCACTCATTTCAGGATAGATAAGCAAATGAAGCTGGTCGTTATGAAGAAACACAGCAATCTCTTTCATAAAAACGGAATGTTTCAACAACTCATACTCAATTTCAACAGGATTGATATTTTTACCGTTAGAAGCCACAATAATTTCTTTTATTCGCCCTGTAACTCTAAGCCCAAAGTTGTCAAGCACTCCTGTATCTCCGGTATGCAACCAGCCATCTTTCATAATCTCAGCAGTTTCAACGGGTCTTTTATAATATCCGGACATTACGTTGTCGCCTCTGACTAATATTTCGTTGTTTTCTCCGATTTTAATTTCGCATCTCGGCAATGCGGGACCAACGTATTCGTATCGCCATTCTCCAATTCTTGTAAAAGCAATCATCGGGGCGCACTCGGTCATGCCGTATCCTTCCAACATATAGAATCCCAACGTTCTATATATTTTGGCTACCTCAATAGGAAGAGGGGCACCGCCACAATTCAAATACTGAATATGCCCTCCAAACTTTTTGTGCACCGATGTAAAGACAATCTTTGAAAAAGTACGCCACTGTAAAAGTGCAGCTAATTTGTACAGGGTTTTCGCCAAAATACTCGCATTTATTTTTGCCATTACACCTTTGGCTAACATTTCATATAGTCTTGGCACTCCAGTGATTATGGTTATTTTTCCTTCTTTTAGTGTTTGTAAAATAGCATCAGGTTTCATACCGTCTGTAATCCAACAAGTTCCACCGGCATAAATAGGCACCAAAACTGAAGCTGCAAAAGGGAAAATATGGTGCAGCGGCAACAAAACCAGCACATTACTGTTATTTTGGAAAACAGGCATATAATTACTTACGGCATCTATGTTATACCAAAGATTTTTGAAAGACAACATAACTCCTTTGGGTTGTCCAGTGGTTCCGGAAGTGTAAATAATTGCCGCAACCTGGTCATCATTTCTCACCGGCATCTCAATTGCCGATATCTCTTCAATATTAGAGATATCAATATCCGATGGTGAAAGAATGGTATATTGATAGTTCTGAATTTCGCAAACAATCTTAGAGATAGTTTCTTTGTAATGTTCTGAAACAAATATAATTTCAGGAAAGCACTCGGCAACAATGCCCAAAATTTCCTTTGCAGTTGATTGTACATCGACAGGTACCAGGCACGCATTACACTTAAAGGCGCCGTAGGTAACGAAGTAGTATTCAGGACAATTATCTGCAAAGACGAGCACCTTAGGTTGAATTGATAATTGAGGATTAATGAGTGATAAAAAAGTTCTGGAGTATTGTTCCGAATATTGTAAAAGTTGTGTATATGAATATTTTACACCTCTAAAAACGATAGCAGTTTTGGGGAGATTCTTAATCATTATATATTTTTTGATTAAAACGACAAATACGCTTTTTTATTGAAACTTCGATAGAAATAAATGAGGATGAAGAGTTCGCAATGTTAAAGATAAAAATTGACGGGTTACACCGTAATTTCTCCTCTTAATGAGATTCCCATGTAGTATTTTACAACCTCATTGCTAGCTCCTGCACCAAATAGGAACATCAGTTTGGCTACAGCAGCTTCGGTAGTGATGTCGTGTCCGCTTAACACGCCGATCTTTTTAAGTAGCAGGCTGGCGCCATAACGTCCAATTTCTACCGTTCCTCCTCCTTTGCACTGCGTTACGTTAACGATAACAACTCCATTATTAACTGCATCTTCTAAAATAGAAATGAACTCCGGATTTGAGGGTGCATTTCCGGAGCCGAATGTTTCTAATATTACGGCGCGTAAACCATCCGTATGAAAAACGGACTTCATTACTTGCTGGCTAATACCCGGATATAATTTTAAAATTGCGATATTTTCATCCATTTTGGTATGCAGTTTCAAAGAGCAGTCGGAAGCAGGGCGAATAAAAGCGTCATTATATTTAATATTTACGCCCACTTCTGCCAATTTTGGATAGTTGGCAGAATGAAAGGCGTTAAAATGTTCTGCATTATCTTTATAAGTTCGGTTTCCTCTAAACAAAGAGTTTTCGAAATAGATACATACTTCCGGAACGCGCGGCACACCATCTTTTTCAGCAGCCGCGATCTCTATGGAATTGAGGATATTTTCCCGTCCGTCGGTACGCATTACGCCTAAGGGCAGTTGCGATCCTGTGAGAATTACCGGCTTGGAAAGGTTTTCCAGCAAAAAGCATAAGGCAGATGCCGTATATGCCATAGTATCAGTGCCGTGCAACACCACAAAACCATCATAATATTTATAATTATCATAGATAAGTGTAGACAGACTTATCCAAAACTCAGGGGTGGTGTCTGATGAATCAATGAGGGGAAGCATCTCTTTAACAGAGATTTCTGCATTTACCAAATGCAACATGGGCAAGTGTACATAAATATCTTCAAAGGGAAAAGGTTCCAGCGCCTTGGTCTCTTTATTCATTATCATTCCGATTGTACCGCCTGTGTAAATTACTAATATTTTGGATTTAATATGCATAAACCATATTTTGGGTGCAAATAAACATAAAATTTTGAGAAGTTAATCATCTCATCATCACCATTTCGGCATAAACGCAAACGGAATATGCTCCAATGTATGTTGATCTCCGTTCAGGATGATGGCAACAATATCGAATCGTACTTCTAACGAGATGCGATGTTTTAATACATAGTAATTTGCGGATCGGATGAGGTTGCGCTGCTTTTGTGGGGTAACAGAAGCCTGCGGCTCTACCAAAATATTGCCTGAGCGTGTTTTAACCTCGCAAAAAACAATATATTCATCATTTTTTACGATGAGGTCCACCTCTAAATGTTCGTTTTGCCAATTCTTTTCAAGAATCGTGTATTTATTGTCTTGATAAAACGCAAGGGCGAGTGCTTCGCCCCTGCGTCCAAATTCCTGTTTATCCGTCATATTTCTCTGTTTTGATGCTTATGCTTTTTTTATTTTAGAATGACATACCAAATAGATGCAAAGTCCAACAAACATTACAATGGAAAGCATATTAAATGGCGTGGAATCAATATAGCATGCCGGCAGTGTTGCATCTGCACCTGCGTATTTCAATATTGCGCTGATAACACCGAAGATAGCGCCACCCGCCAATAATCCTGAGGCAATGAGTGTGGCTTTCTCTTTACGCGCTTTGTTAACCAATTCATCTTTGCTTCTGCTGCTTACCAACCACGCAATAAATCCGCCTACAAGCAACGGTAT
>Ga0123353_10014746_pt1 | contig 11291 bp, 14 predicted proteins | sample TergutLab28metaG_3_FD_92763 | JGI IMG/M metagenome (GOLD analysis project Ga0123353, IMG submission 92763) | Labiotermes labralis P3 segment gut microbial communities from Petit-Saut dam, French Guiana - Lab288 P3 | ecosystem: Host-associated > Arthropoda: Insects > Digestive system > Gut ... | reverse complement strand
TGATGATGGACAGAGGAACTGTCTGAAACATGTAGAGTTTTATTCCAAAAATAAATTTGAGAAATTAGTGCATCTAGTTGGTTTTATTATAAGAATTTATCACGATGCACGGTCACCTGAACGGCAGATTTGTTTTTAATTGCTATAACAATGATCACTAATTCTAATTAGTCATGTTTTGAGCTACTGTAATACTGACCACTAACTGTAAGAAAGACATTTAGTATTCAATTGTTATAATATTCATCACTAAATGTATATTAACTATGTTTTAACTTATGTAATACTGACCACTGATTGTACATATCATGTTTTATGTTAAATGACTTGTTTCATATCCAACAGCCGTTGTGGCAGCATGATGGATCAACGAAACGTACATGTATGTACACGTAACAGATGCCCTGCAGAGATGTGAATATGCTTCTGTAGATTTGCGGAAATACAATACATATTTAGTATTTTTCCTCTACACTAAATATTATGAGAGCAATTAAATTAATATGAACGAGACATGTATCTTCATAGTCACTGATATGTGATCCTTAACATCCCACATTCAAAATGTTCATAGGAGAACCTGAACTTAAGATGGCACTTGGGAAATCAAGGCAGAGATGAGAGTTTAATATGAAAGAAAAGACCTATGTAAACAGATACAAGTTACTCGTTTATATGAACATGTTGAGGGAAAAGTTTAATATTATTTACTCCATGCATCTTGAATAAATATGTTTGTTTAATAAACCGACCAAATGCACTTATTATGACATTAGAGTCACTTCACTCCACAGGTACATTTATTTGGTATATTAAACAAAAAACAAAAAATGGTGGTAAGCCTTCAGGTTTCACAAATACACACACTTGCTTCCTAGCTACTCATTATGTCCCCATACCATGGAGATCAATAACCGATGCAATAAAACCTGGTGAACACGTGCGCCATCCACATCCTCAATTTCTTTCAGTTATAAACACAGCCCTGGTAAACATATCAACCACATAAAAGGTCTATGTCAAACAACCAAAAGTTTAATGTTTATATACAGACCCAGGCTTAGTGAACAACTGGCGGAAGAGGAGAAGTTTAAATTTGGGAAATGTTTGTACATGTATAAACAGAGAGGACTCTTCAGCTACCAGTCTTAAGAGGAGAAAGCCCAATAAACAGACAGCTCCTGGAACCATTCATAACTTCAAAAATTTCAGAAGTTTCTGACTCTCTGGTAGGAGAACAACTACATTCAATGTTATATGCTTTCTTCTGGGTAATTCCCCCGTGTCTGAATTTTATATACCAACGTTTCAGAACACTCCGTCTGTTCCATCTTCATAGGCAGGTAGGTATGAAGCTTGAACAGACAGAGTGTTCTGAAATGTCAGCATATAAAATTCAGACACCGTGGAATTACCCAGAAGAAGGCATACAACATTCAGAACATGGCGAAAGTTTGAAATCAAGAACTACATTCAACACTGCACACAATCCTGAGCCAGTTCAATCATCCTCTTATCCTCACAACCCACCTCACTAAAATTCAGCCTACCAACAACCAATTCTCTGGCTACAGGACAACTACCCTCAACATTGCACAAAAACATGAGCGAGTTCCATTGTCTTCCCATCCTCATTACCTGTTTCGCTAGGATATATGTCACCAACAACCATATTTCTGGTAGCAGAACAAATAAATTCAACACTGCACACAATCATCAGCTAGTTCAATAATCCTCTCATCCTCACATCCGGCTCAATAACAACCAATTCCCTGGTACCACAACCCCACAGTCCAACACTGCTGATACCAAGCCTGCCACTGGACATGTTTCTCAGCCAGTTCCATGCAACCCCCAGTCTCACAGTCAATGTCCCTAACATTGATATCAATGTTGTCATTCCAGCTCCTTCTTTTAAATTAGTGTTCATTTACGGTCAGCAGCTCAAACTGTATGGTATTAACAGTTCATCGTCCCAATTTAGGAAACTGTTTCCCAGGGTTTTCACCGCCAAACTTCTGCACAAACTCTTGGTTTCCCCATTCAAAGCTAAGTACTTCATTACCCTAACAAAAGCAAATGATCTGTAAATGCCACATTTCTGATTATGTTATATTTTAAAAAATGGCCACTTAATTCATCTTTCTTAGGTAAATACAATTTGCAAATTTTTATAATGGCCTAATAACGTTCCAGTCCTTCAAATTTAGTTCCACTGTACACAGCCTTTCTCACACACCTATAATGCCAATCACAAGAATAGCACTCTACTCCCAAACTTGAAGGTACACAACTGTTACCACAAGAACCCACAATATGGATCCTATTATGAGCCACTTCAATCCAGTTCACAATCTAATTCTATAACATCAATTTTAATATTATCTTCTTTTTTTTTGATAGAGGCCATCCCGTTGTGTAGTAACAAATATATGTATTTTACGTCTAAAACACAACATATGTATATCAACGCACTGATGAAATATCAATTACATCAGGGCTACATGTTTCGGCTGTAAAACAACCATCATCAGGCCAATGCAGAACATACACAAGGTACAACATAAGCCTGCACTCTATGGGATCCCACATCGTTTACAATGAAAGTTAAAATAATTGAGCATCCATTTGTACAATGAAAAAACCAATTCAGAATGTAAATAATTACGTTACTTACAGTACTAAAAGTTTCTAGTTGAATGGAGGTTATATACATGAATATTTTCTTATTGGTAGTTAAAGATAGCACTGTTAAACAAACACAAAAACAGATGAAAGGGTCACAAGTTGTAAACAATATGGGATCCCACAGAGTGCAGCTTATATTGTATCTTGTATATGTTCTGCATTGGCCTGATGATGGATGTTTTACGGCCGAAACATGTAGCCCTGATGTAATTGATATTTCATCAATCCGTTGATATACATATACTGTGTTTCAGATGTTAAAATACATATTATTTAATATTATTGTTCAATTTGTGTCAAATTCTCACAAGTGACCACTTACCATACAGAATTTTGACTCAGAACTGTACCTATACACAAGGGGAAATATTGTAAAACAGAGGGATATTATTTACTCAGATCAATATCATTTGGCACTACCTGTCAACTTGCTTATTGCGTGAACTGCAGCTCATTCGGCAGTCTGTCCACCCACCCACCCACACGCACACAAAAAGATATCTTCGGAACAGCAAATGCCGATGTCTGCATAACCAGCACAAAATGCAAAAAAAAACTGTTCTATGTTCCATCTGAAACCATATAGGACAGGCAATGTACATATAATGCAACACTGGGGCATCTTCACAAAAACAGTTAACTACTTCATATTCTGGGTGTGAGTCTATAGCATGCAAAGCACATGTGCTATATCATATTGTCATCTGTGACTTGTCTGGCTGTACCATATTTTTCCACATTATATCATAAACGGCACAATTTTCGGTGGGGGGGGGGGGAGTCAATGAACATAAAATGTGTTCTTTTATTTTCTCTACAAATTTTGTATGAAACATTTCTCCTTTTCTGAACAACTAAGTGACATATTTTCATCAATGTACGTAGGTCTTCACATACAGTACCTGTTCGTTATTCTTGACAGATTTTAATCAAACGTGACTTTTGTTGACAGATTTTCAAAAAACAAAAAATACTCAAACATCGAATTTCATGAAAATCTGTCCAGTGGGAGCCGAGCCGTTCCACGCGCACAGACAGATAGGCGGCCAGACACACCTGACATGCTAACAGTCGCTTTTTGCAATTCCGCGAATGCGCCTAACAAGACGCTCGCGCTTCACCATCTCTACGACACATCATAAAGAAAGTCTGAATTTTGTGAACTGCTACTTTCATTGGGATGAACTGAACAATGGGCAACTAGACCCTTAACTCCTTTTGTCTGGTAATACAGTTTGGTTTCATTTCAGCTGATACATGAACTATCAGAATAATGGGCATTAGCTTGCAGAAAATCCATGTTAATCCAACAGCACCATCATATGATATTAATGTTGCTGTTGTGGTGTGCCACAAGTACAGTGGGGCCATCTGTTTTTCACAGAATACAAATTCACACCAATATGTTATGCGTTCCAATATCATTTTTGGCCACCTATCGAACTACAAGTGACCTTATGCCTCTCTTCAGCAAGACAGACCAAACAGTTTGCAATACACACAATTCTAAACATTCTTATCTGCCTAATCTCAATCCACATGATTTGTACGTGGGGGCATGTTAAAAGATAAAGTCTACAATAATAATCCTCACAATGACAACAATATGAAAGGAAGCACTCAGAATTTGTTTTCTTCAATTTCAGCAAAAGATTTGCAATGTGTGAAGTATGCATTTGCTGCATATGTGCATTTACATGTGGTACATAACCGTAGCAATCTAATATTAAATGCAAAATATTACACAAATTCTCTCAAGTACTTTTAAATAAATAGAATGATTACGAACTGAACATTAACTGCAATAGATTAAATTACTATAAGTGGATCCCAGTCCACGGCAAGTTGGAAGAGTAGCAGATTGAATATTCATTCACTCATTCATTCATTCCACTGGCATGTGCAGAATGAGACGATTCCCTGCCATTCTCAGGAGCTTCGTCCATTCCTCTCTGTTATGTACTTTTTCCTGCCACCCTTCTCCATCAACTATTCTTCCATCCTCTCTCACCTCATCTTGCCATCTATTTCTTGGTCTACCTCTCAATCTTGTTGTTCCCGAATTCACATATAATACTCTTTCGGGAATTCTGTTTCCTCCCATTCTCTGTACATGCCCAAACCAACGTAATCTATTTAACGTTATTGTCTCTATTATAGTAGGTTTTTTAACTCTTGCATAAATTTCTTTATTGGTTAATATCCTCCAATTTTCTTTTTCATTGTCATATACCGGGTCTAAAATTCTTCTATACACTCTCCTTTCAAAAATGTTCAATCGCTTTCTATCTGTCTTTGTTAGTGTCCCAGTTTCTAATGCATATGTTAACGTTTTGTCTTTTATTGTGTTCTTTAGTCTCAATTTTAGTTTCTTTGATATGTTTTTATTTTTAAAAAATTTGAATATTGGTCACATAAAATAATGACCCTATTTTCCACAATATGCCTTACCACCAGGCAGAAGGACAACTCATTGTTAAATACTCACAATTATTATTCAACAGCTACTAAACATATCATTATGGCCATCCACCTCTCTCTGTAACCTCACGGCATGACAAGCAGTGGTGACAGTTGTTCAGTCTTACACATGCAGTCTGTCCCAACTGATGTCATGGCAAAAGCTTCAAAGTAATACAGCATTAATCCTGAAGAATTCTGAGCTTCTTGGACAGAAATATGGTTAAAAAAACATAAGATTTTCCAACAATCAACAAAAACTCATACCATCTGCCAAAACAATTCTGCTGAGTAAAGTCCTTCTTAAGAAGCTAACAGCTGCTCAGTTAATCAAAAATTTTCCTGCTTTTATGGAACCCAAACGCATACATTCATCTTCACAAAAGCATACCGCTGGTTGCCATAGAGCCTAAGGTAACAAAGGAACAATAATGCCTACATTCCAAGCGGAATTAAAAAAAATTAATATATCTCTTTCCGAAAAAATTAAACTAGTATATCACACACACTTAATAAAGATACAAACAACTTTCTATTACATTCTCCCACATTCTTATTTCCATGGAAGGAATAAAACTCCAGATTACACAAAATAAGCTATCTAATGTTTCTAATCACAATTTATCAAAACTTCAAATATCACAAATTCTTCACCAAACAATGGAAGATGAATCTGAGCAAGAAGAAGAACAAAATTTGCACAAAACAAATGGCTACTCCATATTCACCACATCCTATCACAAATAACAGGCATTAATGATATACTAAACCTATTCCACAACCATATGTAAAGCATACGAATATATGTGGCCTATGCCAGATCACAAATCTTTGACCTCCTAGACTTTAGCAAACATGCCTTACTAATTTTTCCTTCCCCTTTTAAACACAGACTCTGATAGAGTTAGCTATCTTGGCTGAAACAAATTTCCCTCACATTCATTCCTAACGTCTAATTAAGTGGCATGCCTCAGACCTATCCATAAACACTGCATCTGTCGAATATGGGGTCACCTGTACTGTATAAATTACAATAGCTGGCATTCCAGTCAATAACAATTTAATTCTGTGAAAAGTATGGAAAATGAGACTAGTGAAAACAGGTTTTTACACCAAAAATTCAGCAATACATTACACCATCATTCTACTTTGGCAGATGATAAAATGGTGGGCATTGTAACTCTCAAGACAAGTACTTTATTCTGAAATGTTATAGCTACAGTTGCTTTCAGAGTGTACTGTGATGCTATAATACACAGAATCATCATGAAAAGTATCTATCCAAACAAAAGTCTGTACTTACGGTTCTGCCTCAATGGACTTCAACTTTGCAACATAATTTGAGGGTATATATCCTTCTTGTTTTGTAGCTTTGCTCCTTGCTAACCACCAGTCACCTTGGGTGTCATTTAAAATTTCCAAGTGTTCTCCCTTTCTGAAACTTAAATCTTCATCTGTCCTTGCATCATAATCGTATAACGCCACGAATATTTTTGCATTTGTATTGACAGAACTCTCAGGTTCAGGAATTGGTGGCATAGGGCCATTTCTTCCTTGTTCTCTGCTACTAACCCCACCTATTTGATCAGCTCCTACAGAAATAGGAGGATTTACAGGGTTTGGAACATTAGGATCTTTTATAAGAGACGGCAAGTTCTTTTCTGGCGTGGATGACGAACGGCTGAAACAAGCCCCCATACTGACACTTTGCTAGCAGTATGAAGTAGGCTGTGTACGGACCGCTGGGTCTTCAAATTGCAGTATCACAAACCATGTACTCAGAATCCTCACCGTACGATATACAGAATACACGACACACACATCGTTATTGATAATGAATTTTTTCAATCAAAGCACCATTTTAAGGCTACTGCAATCATAATCCCGCTACTTTAATACAAAAATACAACTCGCAAAACAACGAACACCCATTCTCAATAGCTCACTCTCATCTACGCCTACTATACATAGCACAGACCATACATATATACTTTCGATATGAATGATGTTTTCATGGATCTTTCGTACTCGTTGGATAGGTGTGTGACTTGCGCTATCTGTAAACCGTTATCTCTGCCTGGTGCTAACTCACATTGGTGCACGAAGTATAAAGCGTGGGTACACGTACGTTATCAGGTTAAGAAAAATCATTATAAGACACTCGGAATACCGTCACTCGTCTCTATCAATTACTGACATTACGTACGGGCAGAGTTCATGTAGAACTACAGGACAACGGCTCTCCTTTGCGGTTGGGTACGCCAAGTTCGACCCGTCTGCCGTACGTGGCGCCTTAATTTCTCCACGGTATTAACTAAGGTCTGCCGCGTTTGGCGCTGCTGTTTTCCTAGCAAGTCTAGCGGAAAATAACTCCCTGTTTCTTCTCAACGGGCATTTATTTTTGCGTCAAAATGCAACCCGCGATTTTCTGATTGCTGATTTAAACAAACTGCAGTGACAATGCATCAGTAAAATTACATAACCGCAAAAGAAATAAAATGTTCTAGCAACATTCCTACTCTATTCCAAACTCTCATCTATTTCTGTTCTTTCGTTAAATGGTTTATGTTTATTCCATATATTTTTACAATGCGTTATACTTTATATTCACAAAACCTAAAACGCTTACCAATACTTACAGATTTCCGTTTTCAGTTTCAGTCAAGTTTTACTGTAATATTATACAAACTTACATTAACGAATGACAGTCATATCTATAGGGTGACGACGGGAACTTGCCAAATTCATCGTCAGCGCGAGAAACGTTTGCTCCTGGCCCCTGATTATCTGTTGGTTTGGTGATTACCACACAGCTCAGGTGATATTTCATGGGAGTACGTAAAAATTGTACTTAAAGAAAGTAACTAGTAAGTATATGACTAATAATTACAAAAAAAAAATTTGGAGTCATGCCAATTTTTATTTACCCTTTCACTATAATTCTATTGCATGAAGATGTAAAGGCACATAATTTGTGTTGACACACAGTATGACAAGAAGGAATAAGATTCTGGTAGTTTATCATTATATAAACTGTGGCTGCACAAAATGACCAACTTCACAGAGTCTGGAGCTGAAGAAGACAGCTTATGGATGTGTGTGGTACAACCTTTCGCCGCAGTTCAAGAAGATGCTGCACATGTGTGCATTCCTAGGAACCTCTCATAAACACTGCTGGGAAATTCTATACCGTGTCTTTGGAGACTTTGCTGCTGTTAAGATCATTTTATTTGCGCTTTATTTAATGACTGTCAATAGAACTGTTTCTAGCGCCAAGAGGCAGGATGATTGCTAAATGAAAAATCAGAAAGGATGTCAAAATTGTAGTTATCTAATATTACTTAAGTCACAGCGTTTGCTTGGATGCCAAAAGAGAAACCTTGATACAAGAGTCAGAATAGTGGATATCCAAGGCAGAAAAATTATAAATACAGAACAGAAATTCTGTCTGCTGTTTTGTATGGGTGTGAGTCTTGGTCTATCACATTAAGGGAAGAACAAAGACTGAGGGTGAAAAGAACAGAGTGCTGAGTAAAATATTTGGATCTAAGAGGGAAGTAGTAATGGAAGACAGAAGAAAACTGTATGAGGAGTTCCATGATTTTCCTCCTCACCAATTACTATTTGGGTGATCAAATCAAGGAAGATGAGATAGGCACTGCATGTGGCATGAATGAAGGAGAAGAGATATCCATACAGGGTTTTGATGGGGAAAATTGAAGGAAAGAGACCACTTGCAAGAGCTAGATGTAGACAGGGGATACTGAAATGGATCTTAAACAAATAGGCTTAGAAGGCAGACAGTCACTCAGGCACAGAACAGGGACAAGTGGTGGGCACGTATGAATTCAGTAATGATCCCTGGGCTTCAACAGGAGGCAGGTGTATTCTTTGACAAGCTGATCAACTGTCAGCTTTTCAACAACAAACTTGCTCCATGCAGACTGTGTAACTGACGTGCCACAACATCCACACCTTCACCAACATGTCATTCATAATGGTGTATGTTTTAGACCAATATTTAAAATCACTTGTACATCTGTTTTTAGGGGCATCTGCAAAATCGCAAAAAGGGACTATGAGCTTGGTCATGGCATGTCCGTCTATTCGTCCATACATCTGCCTGCATGGAACATCTCAGCTTCTACTCGACGGATTGTCAGTTCTTTATATTTGGGTATTTTCTGAAAATCTGTCATAAAAATTCAAATTTCATTGAAATCAGATAAGGGTAACGGGTACTTCAGACGAAGTGTTATGTACACTAATGATAGAATCTGGCTCATCTCTTCTTAGAATCAGAAACGCTTTAAACAAAAGTTGTACAGAAAATCAAGAAACAGATTTTATGTTCAATAACTTTTTTCTGATAATCTTGACATATATGAGACAATGCAGGAAAATAACGTAGAGCCGGACAGGCCACAGGTGCCATGGCGCATGTACAGTGCGTGCTGGATATCTAAAACTACACACACTCAGAACATGTAATAATTATTGCTTTTCTACAGCCACAACGGAACATGCCTCAGTGTTACGTTACACACGCACTGCCTGTCTTGCTATATAATAAATGTGGCAGCCAACACGAATCCAGCATTTCATAGCTGTCCGCTTGGTTATGTGATTACATCACATTTATATTAAGTTTTATCTATACATAAATGGGCACGTATTGAGACCCTGTTCTTCTGGGATGTAAAGCAGTGCTGATTGGCAGTTACCAAAATTATGGGACAGAATATCTGTTCCAACACCAGCTTGACCTCTGAAGATGGGACCGAGAGGTTTTTCCAAATTGTTGGAAATCAAGGCTGCATATTATCTCAGAACATTGAAGGTCTCAGTTATACCAAGGTGGAAGCCCAAAATCACAAACGAGGATGCATTCTTTGTATTGCCATTACACAAGACTTATCTTTTGTTTTCAGATAGCCAACACAGTGTACGCACAATTCACCATTTTGAAGCACATTCATTAATCACAGGATATTTGACAGATGATACATAAATCTTACATGTGTGGTCAGCATTACTCACAAGCACATTTTTGCAGTGTTCCCCAGATGGTCAGCCACAAATAGTTAATTATATTTCACTGCTTGCAGCTGAAATATGTTTTCTTCCATTACATTATCCATGATGGGGCACCAAATTTTAGTCTGTTTGCTTCAAAATAGTTAATGACACATCCAGAATATACCTCTGCAGTTATGTACATACCAATAATTCTGAACAAATCAGTTTTGTCATAAATTAACTCTGTTACCCAGAAGACTGTATTTTTGGATGTGCAGACATGCACATAGATAAGATGGAGTTCTGTAAAGCATGATATCATAAATTTTGTGACACAACTTATTTCAGGAGTGAAGAAACACATTCATACACTCTGCAACAAAATAACCCTGCCTATCATGGTATTTGTCTCACAGCATGATGGGATTATACACATCCTGGCAGTAAGAGCCTTGGTTCAACCTTGATGGCCAAACACGATTATCAAGTTGAACTGCAACGTCTGTGTTGAAACACTCGGACCATAGTATAGCTCGAGAAACTAACTGTTTCTCAGCCAGTCAAGAAATTCCCTGCATTTCATGGTACCCGAAGGTTCATTGCCGCATTCACAAGTGTCCGCACATGTCCCTATCCTGGGCCAGCTCGGTGCAATCCATGCCCACACATATCACTTCATGAAGATCCATCTTAATATTATCCTATCTACGCCTGGGTCTTCAGAGTGGTCTCTTTCCCTCAGGTTTCCCCACCGAAACCCTGTATACGCTTATCCTCGCCCCCAAACATGCTACATTTCCAGCCCTATTCATTCTTCATGATTTAATCACCCGATCAATATTGGCAAGTATAGATCATTAAGATCATGTAATTTTCTCCACTCCACTGTTACCTCGTCCCTCTTAGGCCCTAACAGGAAACAACCCATAGCCTACCAAATTTTGTCCCATTGACAAATGTCTCAAAATTTTGAAAGTACGTAACTGGCAATACAATTTACTCCTGTTTCAAAAAATAACCAACACGATGACACTTGTGGACTATCCTTTATTTTCAGGGGTAGTCGTCATTCATTCTCTACATGTTTCGAGCTTTCGGGAAGCTCATCATCAGGAGTTCATTTT
>Ga0123353_10014745_pt1 | contig 11291 bp, 9 predicted proteins | sample TergutLab28metaG_3_FD_92763 | JGI IMG/M metagenome (GOLD analysis project Ga0123353, IMG submission 92763) | Labiotermes labralis P3 segment gut microbial communities from Petit-Saut dam, French Guiana - Lab288 P3 | ecosystem: Host-associated > Arthropoda: Insects > Digestive system > Gut ... | reverse complement strand
GTGAGCGTGGGCACCGCCTCCAAAGCGCTGAGCGGGAACGGCCGCATGCGGCCCGAGACCCGGGAGCGGGTGATGCAGGCAGCCCGGCAGCTCGACTTCCAGCCCAACGAGCAGGCCCGCGCCCTGCTGGCGGGCAGAACCTGGACGGTCGGGCTGATCACCACCGACGGCATCGGCCGGTTCAGCACCCCTGTCCTGCTCGGCGCCGAGGACGCGCTCGGCGCCGGAAAGCTCTCGGTGCTGCTGTGCGACACCCGTGGTGACGCCATCCGCGAACGCCACTACGTGGAGACCCTGTTGGCCCGCCGGGTGGACGGCATCATCGTCACCGGGCGCCGGACCGACCCCCGTGAGCCGCTGTCAGGTCTGGACGGCGTGCCCACGGTCTACGCCCTCGGCCCCTCCACGGATCTGTCGGACACCTCCGTCATCTCCGATGACCAGGGAGGGGTGCGGCTGGCCGTCGAGCACCTCACCGGCTCGGCACGGCGGCGCATCGCGCACGTGTCCGGTCCGGCCCATCATGCCGCCGCTCAGGGCCGTGCCCGCCTGACGCAGGACCTCCTCGACCAGGCCGGGCTCACGCTCTCCGGCGGTCAGGTGTACTTCGGCGACTGGAGCGAGGCGTGGGGGCGGCGAGCCGCACGGACGATCCTGCGCGCCGCGCCGGACACCGACGCGGTCTTCTGCGGGAACGACCAGATCGCCAGGGGCGTCACCGACACGCTCCGCGAGGAAGGGCATCGCGTTCCGGACGACATCGCCGTCGTCGGGTACGACAACTGGGACAGCATGGCGCTCGCCTCCCGCCCTCCCCTGACGACGATCGACATGAACCTCAACGAGATCGGACGCATCGCCGCACTGCGGTTGCTGGACGCCATCGACGGCCGGCCGGTCGGCGGGATCGAGACGGTCCCGTGCCGGCTCGTGGTGCGCGAGTCGGCATAGCCCGCCCTCACCCGCCTGCGCGCGATCACCGCACCCCGTCGGGGCGGCGTGTTCCTCCCGCGCCCGGAACTCGTCGACCGGTGGGACGTGCGCATCTTCGTGACCGTCCCGTTCGAGCAGACGGTGGATCGCGGACGGGACCGAGGCACAGCACCGGCCCGGTCCCGTCCGCGACCTCCCGAAGGAGAACGGCTAGCCCAGGACGACCTCTTCGCCGTCGATCCACGACTGGGTCACGCCGACCTTGGGCAGCCGTTCGACGGGAACGGTGACGGGGTCCGCGTCGAGGAACACGAAGTCGGCCTTGGCGCCGGGGCGGATGACGCCGACGTCCTGGCGGCCCAGCATCTGCGCCGGGGTGACGGTGACGCCGCGCAGGGCGTTGGCGCGGCCGGCCTTCTGCGCCTCGTCCCCGGAGACGGCGCCGCCGAGGGTCTCACGGGTGACGGCGGCCCACACCGCCTCGAGCGGGTTGGGCATGGTCACCGGCGCGTCGGAGGAGATGACGACGGGGACACCGGCCCGCTCGAACTCGCCGTACGGGTAGAACCGGCCGCCAAAGGCGCCGAACTCGTCCATCAGCGAGTCGCCGTAGAGGCTCACTTGCATCGGCTGCGGCACGGGCACGACGTGCAGGTCGGCCATCCGCCCGATCTGCTCGCCGGTCGGGAAGCCGCAGTGCTCGATGCGGTGCACCAGGCCGGGGCGCGGCCGTTCGGCGCGAGCATCGGCCACGGCGTCGAGGACCACGCCGATCGGCAGCGGACCCTGGGCGTGGGTGGCCGTGCTCAGGCCGAGGCGGTGGGCGGTGGTGATGAGGGCGGCGAGTTCCTCGGCCTCGTGGTAGAGGTAGCCGTCGGGTGAGGGCTTTCCGCAGCAGGCGTGCCCGTTGAGGTAGGCGGTACGCGCGATGACCGAGCCGTCGGCGTAGAGCTTGACGCCCCACAGCCGGAGCCGGTCGTCGCCCAGGCGCGAGCTCATGCCGAGCCCGGTGAGGTGTTCGAGGTTGCTCGACAGCGCCAGCATCTCGGTGCGCATCCGCAGCCGGCCCTCGTCCCGTGCCCGCAGATAGCTGTCCATCTCCAGCTGCGTGACCTGGGCGTCGCACATCGTGGTGATGCCGGCCGCGAGCAGCGATCGCTGGCCGAGATCGAAGAGGTGGTCGATCTCGGCGTGCGTCATCGGGAGGTGGAAGTTGGGGCCGTGGTTGCGCACCTTGACGCCCTCGGCACCGGTCAGCAGGTCGCACGCGGAGTCGAAGAGCACACCGGTCGGCTCGCCGTCGGCGTCGCGGTCGATCCGGCCACCGATCGGCGTCGGGGTCGCGGCGGTGATGTTCGCCTGCCGCAGGGCGAGCGTGTTGACCACGTAGCCGTGCCCGCTGGCGTGCTGGATCTGGACCACGCGGTCGCGCGTCACCCGGTCGAGGTCGGCCGCCGACGGGTGCCGGCCCTCGGCCAGCTTGGACTGGTCGTAGCCGTAGCCGCGCACGGCCTCACCGGGACGCGCGGCGGCGCGGTCGCCGAGCAGACGCACGACGGCGTCGATGCTGCGCGCGCCGGAGAGGTCCACCCAGTCGAGCGCCGACCCGTGCAGGATGGTGTGGGCGTGCGCGTCGACGAAGCCCGGCATCAGCGTGCGGCCGTCGAGGTCGACGATCTCGGGCGTCTCGTACGCCGAGCGGCGCATCTCGGTGAGGGTGCCGACCGCCTGCACCACGCCGCCGTGGACCAGCACCGCCTCGGGCACGTGCCCGTCGTCGGTCATGGTGCGGACGGGTCCGCCGGTCAGGATGGTCGTGCTCATCGGGTGGATACCTCCGCAGTGCTGACCGCGACGCGCGCGGTCCGGGTCATGAACAGGTAGCAGGCGCCGCTGACCACGATGCCGACCAGCCAGGACAGGTCGCCGCCGTCGAGCTTGTGCGCGACGGGCCCGGCCCAGAAGCCGAGGTTGGCGAAGGGGAGCTCGACCACGAAGCCGAGCAGGAAGCTGACCGCGCCGGCGACGTTGATCCGGCCGTACTCGCCGTGCGGGTCGAAGATCGCCTTCACGTCGTAGTGGCCGTCCCGCACGAAGTAGAAGTCGGCGAGGTTGATCGCCGACCACGGGATCAGCAGGATCAGCACCACACCGAGGGCGTCGGTGAAGGCGCTGGTGAAGCTCTTCGCATAGGCGATGGTCGCGACCAGGCAGACGAGCGCGAAGGGCACGAGCGACCACAGCCGGGTGCGCAGGCTCGCCTGGACCGGCACGGCGGTACGGCGCAGCGAGGTGGCGATGCTGAGCGCGGTGTTGCCGCCGGCGTACATCGACAGCGAGCCCTGCAGCACCTGGATGCCCATCACCACGATCACCAGCAGCGCGGTGAAGACCTTGCTGAAGGAGTCGCTGACCTGGACCACGGAGCCCAGGGTGTCGGCGCCGAAGCCGGTCACGGTGGTCAGGTAGGCGCCGAGCACGAACAGCCAGATCCCCGATATGACGATGCCGGCGTAGGTCCACCAGGCGGTCGCACGGGTCGAGGTCGACGCCGGCAGGTAGCGGGAGTAGTCGGCGATGTACGGTGCGTAGCCCGCGGCGTAGACGAAGGTCACCGCGATGCCGGTGAGGAACAGGCCGGAGTGGAAGCCGCCCGTGTGCAGGTTGTGCGTGGTCGGGTGGTGGATGCCCGAGTGGTCGAGCACCAGGATCGTGAGGATCCCGAAGACGACGACGGAGGCGACGCTGAGGTACTTCGCCAGCCGGTGGCTGAGGTCGTAGCCGAAGAGCGCCACCACGAAGGTGATCGCGGTGACGGCCACGGCGACGAGGTAGACGTTCCAGCCCCACACCGCGTGGGCCAGCAGGCCGCAGATCGCCGGAGCGGCGGCGAAGAAGACCAGGTAGTTGATCTCCGCGATGATCATCGGGACGACCCCGCCGAGGTACCCGAACTGGGCGCGGCTCTGGATCATCTGCGGGATGCCGAGCTGGGGGCCCTGGGCGGAGTGGAAGGCGGCGAGGAACCCGCCGAGCGCGAAACCGATGACGATGGCCGCGACCGACCAGGCGAACGACATGCCGCCACCGACCAGGATCGAGGCGGTGACCACGCTGACGATGACGCTGTTCGCGCCGAACCACAGCGTGAACAGGTGCCACGGCTTGCCGCGGCGCTCGGCCTGGGGAATGAAGTCGATGGTGTGGGTCTCGATCCCACCTGCGCGGGGTCGCTCGTCTGTTCTCACCGGATCTCCTGCGATTCGCGCCGGAGGTCCCGGCTGCTGGTCCGAATGACTCGTCATCCGCGAGCTGCTCGAACGATATGTACCCGAAGGCTTGCCGTCAACGCCCGTTTGGTTCGCCAGTCGGTCTCAGTGCATCTGATTCGCTACCCTGAGCCCGGTGAACCTGACCGAGACCGACCTCGAACTCGTCGAGGCCCTGCGCGAGGACGGCCGCGCCTCCTTCGAGTCGCTCGCCGGACGGGTCGGCCTGTCCCGCAAGGCCGTGCGGTCGCACGTGCTGCGGCTCTTCGACGACGGCGTGCTGCGCGTGGTGGCCACCGTCCGACCCGAGTTCGACGGCATCCACGCCACCGCGCATCTGTCCGTCAGTGTGGCCGGGGCCCGTCGCGACGACGTCGCCCGCATGCTCGCCGACCAGGGCGAGACGGTGTTCGTCTCCATCGTCTCAGGTCGCGCCGGAGTCGTGGCGGAGATCAGGACCACCGACCTCCGCCGGCTCGGGCAGGTGGTCGACCGCCTCCGCGGCGTCGAGGGCGTCGCCCGCATCGAGACGCTCGTCTACACCGACGTGGTCATGGAGCCGCACCTGCCGCCCCCGCGGGACGCCGTCGACACGGAACCCGCCGTCGACCACCTCGACCGGAAACTGGTCGGTCTCCTGCGCGCCGACGGCCGCACCAGTTACGCCGACCTCGCGGCGCACGTCGGCCTCTCGGCGGCTGCCACCCGGGCACGCGTCCGCAGCCTGCTCGACCTGGGCGTCATCCGGATCGTCACCCTGGTGAACCCGACCAAGCTCGGCCGCTCCTTCATGACCGGCTTCGCCCTCGACCTCGAAAGGACGGCGCAGGACGTCATCCACCGGATCGAGAAGATCGACGCCGTCGACTTCCTGGCCCTGACGCTCGGAACCGCCGACGCGGTGGGCACCATCGTGACCACCACCGTCGAGGACACCGTCGCCGTGCTCGACCGGATCGGCACCTTGGACGGCGTCGTCGGCCTCCGCTCGTGGACGCACCTGCGGCTCGTCCAGGAGCGCTACGGGACTGCGGGCGGCTAGGGCTGCGGTGCGGGTTCTCCAGGTGCCCGGGCCGGCGCTCGGGGAGTGGGGAGCGCGGTAGGGGCCGGGGCCGGGGGACGGAGAAGCCGCCGGCGACGTTCTCGCCCCGGCGGCTCCCGCAAGCCCGTCCGCGTCCACGGCATCCGGCCGTTTCGCGGACGGTCATGATTCAGCCTGCGCGCGCTGGGGCGGGTGAGCGCCCCAGCGCTGGTGCGGCTACTCCCGCAGGTAGGTTTCGCTGAAGCTGGTGCCGCTGGAGCCGAGTGCGCCGGTGCGGGCCTCGTAGGCGCCGTTCGACGGGTCGAGTGCGACCGGGCCGAAGGATCCGAGGGAGCTTCCGTTGACGGTGGCCGAGGTGAAGTTGAGGGTGCCGAAGTTCGGGTAGGCCCCGGTCGGCGACTCGATGATGACCTCGGCGCTGGTCCGTTGCGCGGAGAGGGACTTGGACGTGGTGTAGGTCCAACCACGCGTGGAGTCGGTCAGTTTCAGGGTGTACTTGTTGCTGCCGGCGTAGGTCACCGAGGCGGATATCTGGTCGCCGGCCGAGACCGGGTACGAACTGAGGCTCAGGTAGACCGGGCTCGCCGGGTACATCTCGTACCAGGCCTGGTGGACGGGCTTGCCGCTGGAGCAGTCGGTCGCCACCCCGGTCTGCTCCACGGTGGACGAGCCGTACCCGTCGATGCCGACCCAGGGGGCGTAGAGGTCGTTGGTCGAGTTGCAGGTCGCGTTCGCCTCGGTCCAGGCCGCCGAGACCGAGGTGAAGCCGCTGCCCGTGGCGGCGTACCCGCCCCAGTTGTAACCGTTGATGTTGTAGTGCAAGGGGCGGAACGACAGTGCCGGTGCGGCGGCCGCGCCGGCCGGCACGGCGGAGGCGGCAAGGGCTGCCACCGCGACCGCAACGGTGGCGACGCGTGTCAAGTACCTGCGCATGCTGGCTCCTTGGTGGGGGGGATCAGAATGCTCAAACGCCACCCCTGAGCCGCATGGGGAACTTGGGGCGGCAGTACAGAATCATTCGCCAGTCATGCCCCTGTCAATACGGCCTCGGTGCGGGCCGCTGAACTGCCGCGCCCGAAAGGGGCCTTGACAGCGCTCGCTTGCGCCGCCGGTCAGATCGGAACGTGAGCAGGAGGTGACGAGGTGACCCGCACGTCACACTCGCCCTACCGTCGGCGTCGACCGGCCCCGACGAGAACCGGAGTCACCGCCTCGCCCAACTGCCTTGCCCGCAGGGAAGCTTGGGCCGCGCCGGCCACGTGAGAACATGACCGCGCGGCCCTGCCGCTGCGCGGGGCCTCGCCGTTGAGCCGGGAGCGGCTGCCCCCCAACTCGGTCCCGGACCGGGCTCAGCTCGACGCGAACTCACCGGAGAGCGCGCCGGCCCTGCGCAGCCATGTGGCGGCCTCCGCGCTGCGGCCCTGCCGCTCCAAGGTGCGGCCCAGCATCAGGTGCGCGTAGTGCTCGACCGGATCGCGGTCGATCACCGTTCGCAGTTCCTCCTCGGCGCGCCTCAACTGGGCGGAGTGGTAGTAGGCGCGGGCCAGGAGGAGCCGGGGCGCCACCTGCTCGGGGAACTCGGCGACGATACCGGCGAGGAGCTTCGCCGCTTCCGTGTAGCCCTTCTCCTCGAAGAGGAGTTCGGCCCGCTCCCAGCGGTCCGCCGCGGTCTCTTCGCGGATCGCGGGCACGCCGTCGCCGGCACCGTCGAAAAGGTGCAGAGCGCCGGCCCAGCGATCGGCAGTCGCCTCGCCGTCGGCGCGGTAGCCGGTGAACCTGGTGCTCATGGCGGTCCTCCCTTACGCGGTGGGGCTCATTCGGGCCTGCGCCCCTCTTTGGCGGTGGAGTAACCGATGGGTACCCGCCGCTATTCCGCTCAGGCCCACGCGCGCCGAAAGCCTCATCGTTACGGGCCGGTTGGCGCGGCGCCGGCCCCCGGGGGCATCGCCGCGCCGGATGACGCGGGGTGGGGCCGCACCGGGTGCTTGCTCAGGATGGACACGCGGTTGAAGGCGTTGATGGTGATCGCCACCCAGATGACCGCGGAGATCTCGTCGTCGGTCAGGACCGCGCGAGCAGAGGCGTAGGCGTCTTCCTGTGCCGTGGCGTCCGCGGGGCTGGTGGTCGCCTCCGCCAGTGCGAGTGCCGCGCGTTCGCGCGGGCTGAAGAGTTCGGTGTCGCGCCACGCGGCCAGCACGCCCAGCCGCAGGACGTCCTCACCGGCCTGCAAGGCCGCCCTGGTGTGCGTGGACAGGCAGTAGGCACAGCCGTTGATCTGCGACACCCGCAGATTGACCAGTTCGACGAGTATCCGCTCCAGCCCGGCGTCCGCCGCGACCGCGCGCACCACGGCGGCGCTCTCCCGGAAGGAGCGGTAGGCCCGGGGGCTCTGCTTGTCGATGAAGACGCGCTGCCGCGCCCGTTCCCCTTCCACGTCGCTCACTCGCACTCCCCTCCGGCGAGCCGCTGCCGGCCGCTCCTCGGTCTCCCGCACGTCTGCTGGTGCGCCCACGATGGCATAATAGTTGAACGTGCAACTGCGCTGAGAGGGGTGTCAGACGGTGAGCAACGCCGAGAGCGACGCCGCGGAACCGCGCTGCGGTGCCGAGCGGGACCAGGGTCCGGCGCGGGAGGGACCGCGGGTGGAGGTGCTGCCCCCGCGCGATGTGCCGTTGGGCGGCCCTCGCGCCATGACGGTGCGGCGCACGCTGCCGCAGCGGGCCCGGACGACGATCGGCGCCTGGTGCTTCGCCGACCACTACGGCCCGGACGACGTCGCGGAGTCGGGCGGGATGGACGTCGGGCCGCATCCGCACACGGGCCTGCAGACCGTGAGCTGGCTGTTCAGCGGGGAGATCGAGCACCGGGACAGCCTGGGCACCCACGCGTACGTGCGGCCGGGCGAACTGAACCTCATGACCGGCGGACGCGGCATCTGCCACTCGGAGGTCTCCACGCCCGCGACCACCGTCCTGCACGGCGTGCAGCTGTGGGTCGCGCTCCCGGCGGACCACCGCGACGCCCCCCGGGACTTCCGGCACTACGTCCCGCGCCCGGTCCCGGTCGGCGGAGGGGAAGCCAGGGTGTTCCTCGGCTCCCTGGCCGGCGACACATCGCCGGTCCCCACCTTCTCCCCGCTCCTGGGCGCCGAGCTCATCTTGGACCCGGGCGCGACCGCCACCCTCGCGGTCGACCCCTCCTTCGAGCACGGCCTCCTCGTCGACAGCGGGAACGTCACCCTGGCGGGAACGCCGCTGCGCCCGGCGGAACTCGGCTGCCACGCCCCCGGAACCGGCACGCTCACCCTCACCAACACCGGCGAGACCCCGGCCCGCGCCGTCCTGCTCGGCGGCACGCCCTTCGAGGAACCCCTCGTGATGTGGTGGAACTTCATCGGCCGCGACCACGACGAGATCGCCGAAGCACGTGAAGCATGGCAGCGCGGCTCCAGCCGGTTCGGCAGCGTCGAAGGCTACGACGGAGACCGGATCCCCGCGCCCGTCCTGCCCAACGCGACCCTCACCCCGCGCCGGAACCCGGCGCGCCCCTCCTCCGAAGGACGCCCGATGACGTCATCCCCGGCCCCTGTCGTCGAACTCGCCGATCACCGGCACCGCTACGAGATCCTGGTCGACGGCCGGCTCGCCGGCTTCACCGAGTACCGCGATCGCGAGGCGCAACGTGTCTTCTTCCACACCGAGATCGACGAGGAATTCGCCGGACAGGGCCTGGCCTCCGTGCTCGTCCAGCAGGCTCTGGACGACGTGCGGACGTCGGGCAAACGCATCGTGCCGGTCTGCCCCTACGTGGCGAAGTTCCTTCTGAAGCACGAGGAGTTCGCCGACATCACGGACTTGGTGACGCCGGACATCCGTCACTGGCTTCGTACCGAGATCGGGTGAGCGCGTCCCCGCGGGGTGGGCGGCCGGGGGCCCGGGGCGTGGGCAGCCGGGGGGCCGGGGGGCGCTGTCACGAGTGCTCGGTGGCCGGGAGAGCGGCCGTCCGTGCCCCTGGCTCCAGGGCCCAGCACACCCGGAGGGCGCCAGGGGCACGGCAGGGCCGCCGCTAGCCCTCGGCGGGGCCGAGCAGGAGCGAGATCGTGTTGCCGGCACCCGGCACGATCAGGTTGATCAGCGGCGCTTCCAGGATGCAGTTGTGGAAGTTCGGGATCGTGTACGTCCCGGTCAGGGTGCCGCCCTTGATGACGCCCCAGTCCGCTCCGGACGCCAGCGGGATCACCGCCGGGGACTCCGTCTGGCACGAGTCACCGATGAGCTGCGGGATCCCGGCGACGGTCAACTGCTTGATCTTGATGGTGAAGTACGACGTGGTGGAGAGGGCTCCGGTGTAGGGGTCGATCGTCCCCACGGTGGGCTGCGCCTCGACGAACTGCACCTTGGCGGTGACCGGGATCAGGTCGAGCGTCCAGAACTTGAGCGTCGCGTCGGGCAGGCTCGTGTCGGCCGTGACGGCCCAGGTGTCGGAGTCGAGCGTCGACGAGAGCTGGCCGGGGCCCAGCGACATGCTGGACCCCGCGCCCTTGACGTACGTGGTCCCCGACACGGGGTAGTCGATGTGCAAGGAGACGGCCTGGGCCGCGCCCGTGGACGTGGCGACCAGCCCGAACGCCACGGCGGCCACGGCCGCCGCGTGCAGGATTACTCGGCGAGGCCGTGAGAGAAGGCCGCGCAGACGGTTCATGTGCACTCCCTGTGGCAGTCCGGCCCCGGAGGGCGCCTCGCCCCTGGGGCCGGAACGGTGGTAACCCCGGCCGGACCGGTCGGGGATACTCCTCCGCGGTGCTGGAGGGTCGTACATGACACCGGGTGCGGTGGAACCGCGCCCGGAGGCAGCAGGTTACCGGCGGTAGCACCCGAGGGGAACTCCTTGGAGTGCCTCCAACTTGGCAGCGTTCATTCCGGTTTGGCCCCGGCCCGGCTCCTCGCGGGGTTCGCCCTGCCCAGGGCGCCCGGTCGTCCGGACGGCGTGGCCGAGTCGATGGGACGCCCTGAAGCCGACCCGCCCCCGTCTACCAGTCGCACGGAGCGTGCAGATCGTGGATCGCGTCGTCGAGTTCCACGGGCCGGTCGGGCCAGCCGTTCCTGGACCATTCGGTGATACGCCACGCCAGCCTCTTGGGCCAGACGGGCGTGTCCGGCAGGAGGGCCACGTCCACCCACGCCAGTTGCTGACCCGGCGCCAAGTCACCTGGAACTGCGCGCTGTTCGGCGGCATCCGGGTCGTCCAAGCGCATCAGGTAGTAGTGCTCCACGCGGTCGCTGTTCCGTACCACGGCCAGTTGCCGCTCAGCCGTCGCGACCAGACCGGTCTCTTCCGCCAACTCCCGCTCGGCAGCCACCGACGGGGCTTCCCCCGGCTCGACGCCACCGCCAGGGATGAAGTACTTGTGGCCGTCTTCGGGGGCATATCGGATGAGGAGCATCCGCTCTCCGACCAGGACGACCGCACCTCCCCGGCGGGGAAGGTCGACGGTACGACCCTGCCGTACATCCGTCATCGTTACTCCTGCACTCCGGCGTCAGATGGTGATTCTGCCGGTCAAGGCGAGTGCGGCACGGGCACGGCCAACGCTGACCATCGCGAGTGGTGTGGACGGACGACGAGACGAGGGCCGCGGGCCACAGCATAGATCCCGTCCGCCGGCCGGAGGCGTTCGAGCGGGCCACGGGGCGGACCGCAGCCCGGTTATCGCGGCTCGAACCCCGCCTGCACGCCGGGCGGTTGGTGTCTCGCCCCGCTCCCGCCGGCCCCTCCGCCACCGCTCGACCGGCCTCGAACGCCCGTAACGCGGCGGCGCCCTCCACGTTCCTCTCCCCGCGCTCGAAGCGATCCTCGGCCTCCAGCCGTACCCGCTCCCCCGCGGCTCGCCAGACGTCGGTCAGCCCCGATGCCGAACAGGGCGGCCAGCAGGCCACCCACGCCGATCAGGTGAATTTGGGGACGGTCCCGGTCCTGCTCGGCGCGCGGTACCTCCCCTCTTGGGAAGGTGGGCACGCTCCATCCCACCGCACGGAGATCCCCATGAC
>Ga0123353_10014744_pt1 | contig 11291 bp, 10 predicted proteins | sample TergutLab28metaG_3_FD_92763 | JGI IMG/M metagenome (GOLD analysis project Ga0123353, IMG submission 92763) | Labiotermes labralis P3 segment gut microbial communities from Petit-Saut dam, French Guiana - Lab288 P3 | ecosystem: Host-associated > Arthropoda: Insects > Digestive system > Gut ... | reverse complement strand
TGCTTCGGACAGGGTGGCGGCGAAGCCGTCAGGCTGCCGCAGGGAATCTTCGTAAAAGTCGGATCTGTCTTCTTCCGACGCGAAGGCGAAGGCCGGCGTCATGGACGCTAACATAACCACAGATAACAGCAGAGCCGCAAACCTCTTCATGTACTGTTTCATAGCTTTTCCCCCCGTTTTATACATAGTAAACTTGAACTTAATTTTCATTATAACATGATTTTTCGCCGCCACAATAACGCGGCGGCGAAGATATGCGATTCTCTTAAATTTTTTTTTGAAATGGCGATGACGAATAGTGGCAACAGAGAGCGTATCATTTACTTTATTCGTCAAACATCACTGCATTTATCCGTTTATTTATACGTCAGATTATTGCCGCCGTCGGCTGCGGGTGATTAGCCCGTATTTCCTCCGGGGTCTCCGGTATCGCCGGGGTCGTCAGGATCGTCCGGGTCGCCGGGGTCTTCCGGGTCGCCGGGGTCGCCGCCGCCCGGATCGCCTCCGGGATCGCCGCCGCCCGGGTCGCCTCCGGGATCTGTGCCCGGATCGCCTCCGGGGTCGGTCTCTCCGGGGTCGGACTCAAGGGGAAAGAAATAGACCGCTATCACATGGATTCTCGTGTCCTCGTCGTAGTATCCCGTCACCGATATTATCCCGCCGCCCCGCGACCCTCTGACCGCCGAGGCGACCGCCGCCGCTATATCCTTCTCCATGCCGGGCTTTACTTCGGAGTCGGGAAATGAAAAACTCAGGGAATCGATGGCTTTTGAATAATTGACCTTTCCGGCAGGGGCGCTAAATCCGCTGCCCAGCAAATCCTTTGCCACATAGCCCGCCGCCAATGAAGCGGAAAACCGCGGTTTTTCCTGAACCGGCTTCGGAGGCGCTTCCCTGCGCTCGGGCGCCGGTTTCAGGGGTTTTGGCCGGGTATCCTCGGCGTCGGACGCGTGCGTCCTGGCGTATTTCAGCACCGCTTCGCAGGCCAACTTCGAGAGGTGAACGCCGTCGGCTTCGATGTAGGAACCCTTCATCGCGCCGTTGTTCCTGTCGACCAGCTCTTCGTACACGTTGAGGAATCTCAATCCCCTTTCCTGAGCAAAGTCAAGCAGCGCGGTGTTGTAGTCTATCACCGTTTTGTTGGACAGGTTGGGGTCTCTGTTATTCGCGCCAACCGGGGGTACGGACATGACTATTATCTCGGCGTATTCATACGCCTCCTGAATGGAGGTGATGGCCTCGCCGTAGTTTTTTGTGAACCAAACCGGGTCCCTGTTAATAAGGTTGTTGGTCCCGAAACAGATGACTATCCGTCTGGGCTGGGTCATTGAGACCGCCTCGGGAATAGCTACGGGGCTGCTGTACCCCATCCAGTATATCTCCGGATGGTTGATTACAGACTGTATTCCCATCCCCTCTACGCCCATCACGTTCTTCAGCTTGATCAGGTTGAACATGTATAGCCGCAGGGTGTTGCTGTCGCCGATAAACAGCGTATCGTCAATATAGCTCTGTCCGGCGTCGGCAGTCTCGAGGAGCAGCGTTCCGCGATAGATTTCCTCGTCGACAACAAACTCGTCTACGGGCTCTGCAAAAACAGCCTCCGTGCGCATGGAAAGCGGCGCTAACTTCACCGTATCCTCCGGCACTCCAGCCTGCGAAGCGTAAGGGATGACAAAGAAAAGAAGGACGGCGAATAATCCCGACAACACCAGCGCGACCGAAATCAAAAACGCTCTGTTTAAAGGCGCTTTTTTCTTCTTTTCGCGAACCGGCGATTCCTTTATTTTAGTCTCTTTATATCCCATCTGTATTTAAGCCAAACACCGATTATTGCTATAGCGTAAACGTCGACAACCTACCAAATAAAACAATAAGTCATTGTGAAAGGCAAACGGCGGTCGGCGTGCGGGCGGCGAGCCATGCGGCTATTTAATGAGACTGTTGCGACGGCTGTTTTTGCGTTTCACCTGCCGCTCAATTTAGGTCGCAACAGCAGTTATTCACCGTTTTCCTTTTTCCCGCAGTCCTCACAGTCGCAGCTGACGTCAAACTCTAAACGCTCGCCGCAGCCCGGACAGTTGATATCGCCCTGCTGCAATATTTCCTCGTCTATGCATATCTTTTCGCGGCACTTCGGGCACACGACGTCGTACAGCGCGCCTTCAACCCGCTCCTCGCCGAATACGCCGCCTTCCTGCAACCCGAACAGACAGTCGATATCCTCCGCCATGTCGTCGAGGTCGTCACACATCGTCTTAAAACCGCCATAGAGTTCCGAGACGTCCGCGTCTATCTCCGTAAACCTGGCAGCAACAGAGGTCAGCACGTCCATCGCGGCGTCTACTATCTTTTTCTCCTTTTCGCCGAAACTCAGCCCGCTCCCCTCCATAAGGCCCCTGAGATAAGCGACTTTTTCACCAACATTCATTGTCTTCTCCTGTGCCGCACGCTCAAGCTCACGCGCGCTCCATATATTCGCCGGTACGGGTGTCTATCCTTATTCTTTCGCCCTCTTCTATGAAAAGCGGGACGCGAACCTCCGCTCCGGTCTCCAAAATTGCCGGCTTCAATGTATTTGTCGCCGTGTTGCCCCTGAAACCGGGGTCGGTCTGAGTGATCACGAGCTCGACAAACATCTGCGGTTCAAGGCCGAAAACCTTTCCCTTATACGACAATACCTTCACGTCGGTATTCTCTTTGACGAACCGGAAACTGTCCGGCAGGTCCGCCTCGGCGACGGGCAGCATCTCGTACGTCTCTTTATCCATAAAATAGTAGAGTCCGCTGTCGTTGTAGGAGTATTCCATGTCGCGGCGGTCGACAAAGGCATTTTCAAATTTCTCATTCGGATTGTAGGTTTTCTCGGTGATGGACCCGGTAATCACATTTCGTATCTTTGTGCGCACAAAGGCCGCGCCCTTTCCGGGTTTCACATGTTGGAATTCGATTATCTGATAGACGTTGCCGTCCTCTTCAAACGTCGCGCCGTTTCTGAACTCTCCGGCAGAAATCATATACATACTCCTTTATCTTTTGCGTGTCAGTATTTTACCACGAAAACCCGCTTAAAATCAATAATACGCCCTGCCTTCATTGGGGCGCGGGAACACCGGCCCGCCCCGCCGCCGCGCGCGCCTCAAAGCACTATCAATTCCGTAGGGCTACCGGTCAGGTTTTCGTTCGAGCCCGCCTTCAGCAGCACCATGTTTTCTATTCTGACTCCGAAACGGCCCGGAAGATAGACGCCCGGCTCTATGGTCATGATGACGTTTTCCACCAACTCTTGGTCAAAGAGGGGGCTTGCTCTGGGCCGCTCATGTATCTCCAGGCCCAAAGAATGGCCGAGGCCGTGCCCGAAATGCCCTTCGTATCCGGCGCCGTATATGACGTCCCGCGCGACCTTGTCCAATTCCCTGCCGCTCATGCCGGCCCTTGCGTGCTCTCTCGCGGTCAGATGCGCGGTGTGCACGACGTCGTACACCCGCCTCATCTCGTCCGTGGCAAAACCCACCGCCACCGTCCTGGTCATGTCGCTGCAATAACCGTCTTTCTTCGCGCCGTAGTCCATGGTTATGAAATCCCCGGCCCTTATCTTCCTGTCCCCGGGCACGCCGTGCGGCATGGAACTGTTCGGCCCGCTCACCACAATTGAGTCGAACGCGAGGGCGTCGGCTCCGTTTTTTCGCATAAAATACTCCAGCTCCGCGACTATCTCGCGCTCGGACAGCCCCGGCTTTATGAAGCCGCAGATGAATGAAAACGCGGCGTCGGTTATGGCCTGAGCCGACTTGACGGCCTCGAGCTCCTTTTGCTCTTTCACCGAACGAAGCTCAAGCACGGCGTCCGACAGCCCGCCGTCGGCTATCAGCGCGATATCCTCAAATTCGGTTTTGAGCTTTTTGAACCGCGACAGCGGCATTTCGCTCTCCACCATCAGGCAGCCGACGCGCTTCGCCTTCAGCCAATTGCCTATCTGCCGGTCGGCTTCAGGCTCCTGCAGCGCCGTTTTTGCCCCGGTCACGGTTTTTTGGGCGGCCTCGATATAGCGGAAATCCGCGATGAACAACGCGTCGTCCTCTGTTATGATGAGCGTTCCCGCGCTCGAGCTAAACTCCGAGAGATACCAGCGGTTCGCGGAATGCTCCACAAGCGCCGCCGAAAACCCTTCTCCCAGTTTTGCCCTCAGCTTTTCAATGCGTGTCATAACGACCTCTTTCTGCCTGATTTATATTTCGTTCTTTTCCGGTCGCCCGGCTTTTTGCGTCGCGGGCGGCGTTGTTTTCACCGTCGCCGGTATTCCGGCCCCCGGGGAATCATCGGTTTGCGCCGCTTCGTCACGGGCGCCTTCCTCCCCTGTTGGGCGAACTTCTTACGGCGCGTTCAAAGAAGCGTTTGAGCCCGGCTCCGGTATGGCGGTCCTCGCCGACGGGCTCGAGCAGGACCGAAATGACCCCGCAGCGTTTCGCGAACAGAATATCGGTGAAATACTGGTCGCCGACCATAGCGGTTTGGCATTTTTGCAATTCAAGTATGCGCAGGGCCTTTGTGAGGCAAGCGGGTGACGGTTTGCCCGCCTCGAACATAAAGGGGAGCCCCGCCGTCTCGGCGAAGGGCAATACCCTCGGCTCATGGTTGTTCGAGACTATGAGGAGCTTTATCCCGGCGGCCTGCATACGGCGTATCCAGTCACCGACCTCGTCCGAGAGATGCGGCGAGCCGTCGCCCGTAAGCGTGTTGTCCAAATCGACCATCAACCCCTTGACGCCCAAGTCGAGGAAGAAGGACGCCGAAAGGTCGGTTATTGATTCATAGTAATAGTCCGGACGCAGTTTCATATTATTTCCCAAAAATCCCCGATAATCAACTTCATTTTATTGATTATACCACACCGAACCATGATATAATGAGCGTGTTCGATTCTGTATGAGCTTTACCTTAACAAATCTATAACAACAGGAGAGAAATATGCGCATAAGGAATTACGAGGACCTGACCGGACACGGCAACAAAAGGGGACGCAGAATGGCTGCCGACATAATAGAGGCGGGACTGTCGGCCGGGAATCCGTATAACAACACCCTTAAACTGGTATCGATTCAAGACAACAAGCTGGTTTTCAACAACAGGGATATGGAAGCCGGGGGCGACCCGAGAAGCGGCCCCGCGGTGTTCGACCTTGACGCTTTGGACCGCATCTTTATCTTCGCCGTCGGCAAGGGCATCCTGTATATGGTCAAGGCGCTTGAAGAGGTGCTGGGAGACCACCTCACCGGCGGATTTGCCATAGGCAAGCACGGCGATGAAATCATCACCCGGAAGGTCGAGGTCACCTTCGGCGGGCATCCGGTCCCGGACGAGTTCGGCATAAACGGCTGCCGCCGCATGATGGATATGATAAAGTCCCTGAACCTCACCGAAAAAGACCTCGCCATAACCGTCATGGGCAACGGCTGCAGCGCCCTTGCCGTCCTGCCGGCTGACGGCATAACGGTCTCCGACGTGAAATTTCTAAATCAGTATGGCCTTATCGACCACGGCATGACGACGGAGGCCATGAGCTTTCTGCGCAATCAGATCGACTGTTTCCGAGGCGGCCGCGTGATTCGCGCAATGCGCCCGGCTCAGATAATCAACCTTCTCGGCATCGGGCCGGGGGGCGGCGCGCGCACGGAGCCCCAATACGCGACCCCATACGAGAGTTTCCTGAGAAACAACCTTTGGCTGCCCAATTTGCCCGACTGCACCACCACCGCGGAGGCCATCGACATCGCTGAAAAATGGGGTGTGTTTGACGGGCTTCCGAGGTCTATACGGGCAAAACTGCTCTCAAACCCAAAGCAGAGCGACACGCTTAGCTTTGAGGAATATGAGTCCTACAATTGCAGGGTGTTCGGAGTAATGCCGCCAAATATGAGCGCCCTGGACGCAGCCATAGACAAGGCGAAGTCACTCGGCTTTGAGACTCATATAATCTCAAACTACTGGCATGTGGAATCGGCGCCCGTGGGCGGCTATGTGGCGCAGCTCGCGAAGTACAGCGAGAAAAATGGAGCGCCCTTCAAGGCGCCCTGCGCCCTGTTCGAGACCGGCGAGCTTGTGGTAACCGTCAGCGGGGAGGCGGGCGTCGGCGGTACCAATCAGGAATTCTGCACTTCGGCGGCCATATTCATCGACGGAAGCAAGCGGCTCGTGATAGCCGCCGTCGACACCGACGGCACGGACGGCCCCGGCGGCGATTTCCATCCGGAGGCCACGGCACGCGGGATAAAATGCCTCACCGGGGGCATAGTGGACGGTTATACGGCGGCAGAGGCCGCAAAAAAGGGCATAGACCTTTTTACGGCCATAAAGACGCACGGAACTTCCACGGCGCTCTGGGAACTGGGGTCGGGTATCGCGGCGGTCCAGAACATCAGCGTCGGAGACCTGCATTGCATCCTCATTATGGACAGCGACGGCTGACAGAGCATCGAAAAACGGCCCGCGGTTCCGAAAACGGACCGCGGGCCGTTTGACGTCGGGCGTCAAAACGCTGTTACACCCAAAGCATAAACACAAGAAAGACGGTGACCACGCCTGTAAGGCGACAGTCGGAGTCGTCGGCATTCGCCTCAAAAGCAGTCTTTCGTTTCTTTCTCAATACATCGTTCCCGAACCCGAAGCTGTTGGCCCAGCGCACCCATTCGTCGGTGATATACGCCCGATACTCGGCAACAGTCATCCCGGGCGGCAACCACGCGAGTTCGGGTTTTCCCGCCTCTACGGCGGCTCTATGGCTGTATAGATGAAAGTTGAACAGCTCGGGGTCCGTCCTTCGAAGGCCCTCTATCCAGCTTTCATTCGCTTTGCTTTGGAACGAGAGCTGGGCGTCCAACGTCATTGAGGGATTTGAATCAAGACCCGCAAAGATTTTCTCAAACTGCGCCTCGCAGGCGAGCCTGTATTTCACCGACAGCTCGGGTTGGGCCGCGGGAGGCGAAAACTCATTTGCCCTTATTATCAGGGCTGTTTTTTCACTGCGGCCGTTGTCCCCGCCGTTGCTCGCGTCGCGCAAAAACAGGCCTGCGGTCTGCCCCTGAAGGCGTTTTCCCAAGAGCACATGGGAGAACAGGCCCTCGTCGGCAAGACCGTGCTTTTCACAGTATTCAAACAGCGCCGGATGGCTTCCCGTGAGGCTGTCGGCGAAGCCTGCCCCACCCGCATTAAGCCTCAGCCGCAGATATCCATCTGCCGAAAAACCCGAGGCAAAAGACGACCCGCGCAAAAACCGCAGCAGCCTTTCGTCAAAAACAACGCCCTCGTCTGTTTTTCTGTATTCGCCGTCGATTTTATCCGAATAGTCCCTGAACGCCTTGTCCAATCCCTCGATATGAGTCCGGGCGAGCTTGCCCGTATACCGCTCTTTAATCTCACCGAGACGCTTTTCATACTCTCGGCTAAGCGCCCTTTTGCGGCCTTCGGCGTCTGAAGGGGAACTGCGAGGCCTGATATTTCCGGCGAGGTCCTCTATGTACCGCGCGTCGCTCTCGGAAAACAAACCGCTGAATTCATCGCAGGTATCCTCCGGGGTCAACCGGTCAAAATACTCGAGCAGCCGCATTTCTTTTTCGAGAAGTTTCTGTCTTATCATCGCGAGGTTGCTTTCATAGGCGTCGAAGCCGAGCATGCCCGGAATACTGTCCGACATGAACAGCCTGAGCGCCATTGCTCTGAGCGCGGCCTCGGATACGGCAACGCGTGAGGCGGACACGGGCCGGTTTGCAACAACCGGCATACGGTTCCGGACGTCAAACAGGCGCACGACGTCATAGCTCGAATATTTTTCAGCATTCGAGACGGCGTCGGCTGCTTTTGGGACCTCGGATCCCGATACAAACGAATCGTCATAAACGCGCTTTGAATCGCACGTCGTTTTTTGCCGCGAATCGACGAAGTTCGTCACGACCATAAAACTCACCTCGTCATTATATCGGTATTTTTCCTCCAAATAATAATACTTTATATCTTTGCACTAAAAAAGCCGCAGCGCGTTCGCTTGCTGCAGCCTCTTTATTCGTCACCTGATTTTTGGCGGATCACTTATATTTGCGTTTGCGGGCGGCCTCGGACTTTTTCTTGCGCTTGACAGAGGGTTTTTCGTAATGCTCGCGCTTTCTCACCTCGGCCAAAACACCCGAGCGCGCGCACTGACGCTTAAAACGGCGCAGGGCGCTGTCCAAACTCTCATTCTCTTTAAGCCTTACTTCCGACACTTGATTTTTCCCCCCTCTCCCTTTCGGAAAGGTCTTTTTCGCAAGAGCTATTATAAATCGGCTCCGGCGAAAAAGTCAAGTCAATCGCGTTATTTTGCAACAAAATTCACAATTCTCCCCGCGACGTAAAACCGCTTGAGCACCGTTTTGCCGGCGAGTTCGGCGGCCACCGGCGCAATGGCGGCGGCTTTTTCAAACGCCTCGTCTTCCGCTGTATCTTCGGACACCGTCATGACGCCCCGAAGGCGCCCGTTGACCTGAACGGCTATTTCCTTCTCGCCTGAACACTTTGCCTCGTCGTATTGAGGCCAGCTTGTCGCAGACGCCCTCCCCTTTTGTCCGAGCATCTGCCATATCTCCTCAGAGAGATGCGGCGCAAAGGGAGACAACAGCCTCAGAAACACGGCGTACTCTTCACGCGTGACCGAACGCCTTTCGTATATGCGGTTGAGCAGGGTCATGAGCGCGGCGATGGCGGTGTTGAATTTCAGGTTTTCAATATCGCCCCCCACCTTCTTTATTGTGCGGTGGAAGTCCGCCTCGAGTTCGGCGGAAAATGATTCTCCGTCAGTCAGAAAGTCGAGCATTCCGAACACGCGGTCGAGAAACCGCTTGCAGCCCCTTATGCTGTCATTTGACCAGTAGGCCGTCTTTTCAAAATCACCGATGAACATCTCGTACATCCGCATTGTGTCCGCGCCGTAGCGATCCACCACCTCGTCCGGATTGACGACGTTCCCGCGCGCCTTACTCATTTTTTGGCCGTCCTCGCCGAGGATCATATCGTGGCTGGTCCGCTTCGCATAGGGCTCCTTCGTCGGCACAACGCCTATGTCGTAGAGGAACTTGTACCAGAAGCGCGAGTAAAGCAGGTGCAGGGTCGTGTGCTCCATCCCGCCGTTATACCAGTCAACTGGCATCCAGCGGTTTATGGCCTCCCTGTCCGCTATGGCCTCGCTGTTGCCCGGGTCAATGTAGCGCAGAAAATACCAGGACGACCCCGCCCATTGCGGCATGGTGTCGGTCTCGCGTTTTGCCGCCCCTCCGCAATGCGGACAGGTGGTGTTGAGCCAGTCGGACAGCTTTGAGAGCGGGGATTCGCCGTCTTCGCCCGGCTCATAGTCGTCGAGTTCCGGCAGCCTCAGCGGCAGCTCGCTCTCCGGCAGCGGAACATATCCGCAGACGTCGCAGTGTACTATGGGAATGGGCTCGCCCCAGAAACGCTGGCGGGAGAACACCCAGTCGCGCAGTTTATAATTGACTTTCGCCTCACCCAGCGAGCGCTCTGTGAGCCATTCCGTCATCGCCTTCTGTGCCTCGGCCACCGAAAGGCCGTTTAAAAACCCGGAATTGACGAGTATGCCGGTCTCGCAGTCGACATACGCCTCTTTTGAAATATCGCCGCCGGCGACGACCTCAACAATGGGCAGTGAAAACTCTTTTGCGAAGTCGTAGTCGCGGGTATCGTGCCCTGGGACTGCCATAATGGCTCCGGTCCCGTAACTTGAGAGCACGTAGTCGGATATGAAGATGGGGATTTCGGCCCCCGTGGCGGGGTTTAGCGCCCTCACGCCCCTCAGTTCGACGCCGGTCTTTTCCTTGCCCAATTCGGCGCGCTCAAGGTCGCTCTTTCGGGCGGCTTCCTCGCGATAGGTGCAGACCTCGTCAAAATTGGCTATACGGCCTTCCCAAATGTCTATATAATCATGCTCCGGCGACATGACCATGTAGGTCGCTCCGAACAGGGTGTCGGGGCGGGTAGTAAAAACATCTATAACCTCGTCCTCTGTTGTCGAAAACTTCACCATGGCGCCCTCGGACCGGCCGATCCAGTTTATCTGCTGGGTCTTGACGCGCTCGACATAATCCACTTCCTCGAGATCGTCGATGAGCCTCTGGGCATACTTTGATATCGCGAGCATCCACTGGCTCTTCACCCTTCGTATCACTTCGCTGCCGCAGCGCTCACAGACTCCGCCTATGGCCTCCTCGTTGGCGAGCACGACCTTGCAGGAGGTGCAAAAATTGACCGCCATCTTCTTTTTGTACGCCAGGCCATGGTGGAACAACTGCAAAAAAATCCATTGGGTCCACTTATAGTAGCCGGGGTCGGTGGTGTCGACCTCGCGGGACCAGTCGAAAGAAATCCCGAGAGCCTTTATCTGCGAGGTGAACCTCGCAATGTTTTGCTTTGTCACGACGGCCGGATGGATTTTATTGGCCATCGCGTAATTCTCCGCAGGCAGGCCAAACGCGTCCCAGCCTATGGGGAACAGCACGTCGTAGCCCTCCATCCGTCTTTTTCTCGAAACGATGTCCATCGCGGTGTAGGGCCGCGGGTGTCCGACGTGAAGCCCTGCCCCCGACGGGTATGGAAACTCTACAAGAACATAGTATTTTGGTTTTTCGGAATAGGTCGGTACGCGAAAGGCGTCTTCCTTTTCCCAGATGTCCTGCCACTTTTTTTCGATTCGTTTGAAGTTGTAATCCCCTGCCATCATTCCCTCTTATCTCATCATATCTCTATGGGTTCCGCATCCGCCCAGAGCCGCTCCAGAGAATAAAACTCCCTCGCCTCCGAATGAAATATGTGCAGCAGAACCGTGTTGTAATCCATCAGAACCCAACCGCTCTTAGGCTCCCCTTCCATCTTCACGGGCCTTATTCCCAACGCTTCCAATTGGTGTTCGGTCTCTTCCGCGAGCGCGCGCACCTGAGTACTGCTCTCGCCGGAGACTATGACAAAATAATCAGCGATTATGGTGAGATCCTCTACTTTAAGTACCCTGACGTCAACGCCGAGTTTATCGTCCAGCGTCTTGGCAATAGCCCTAGCAAGTTCCAATCCTGTCATTGCCCCTCCCCGGCGCGTATATCACGCCGTTCCGGCTTTTTGGCACGCCTCATGAACCGTGCTGTCCCAACACCGTTCCGCTGTCTACAAAGTCATCCCTCGTATGCTGTATTTCAATGGCGCCGAGATCGGCCTCATACACATCATCCTGATATGGCCTCATATACCTGTTCAGCAGATCG